>Ga0129313_1000015_pt1 | contig 251134 bp, 218 predicted proteins | sample O1105metagenome_FD_94436 | JGI IMG/M metagenome (GOLD analysis project Ga0129313, IMG submission 94436) | Orangutan group fecal microbial communities from fecal samples from Wisconsin, USA - O1105 metagenome | ecosystem: Host-associated > Mammals > Digestive system > Large intestine > Fecal... | reverse complement strand
TACTCGTATAATTGATTTTGACACATCTATTATTAATATTGACGAAAAAGAAACCATAGCAAAATTTGAGATCAAGGCACCTGTAGGTCATAAGCGTAGAGAAATAATTAGGGCTGTAGTGCTAGATAAAGCTGATGACAAATCAGAACAAAATATTGAGAGTATTGTTAAGCAAGTGGATCATATAATTAAAACACAACTTAACATTATTCCGCCTGAACCATACTACATTATCCAAATGGCAGAAAACTTTATGAATCATGTAGGGGAAGCTATCTATAAAAGCACTAACGCTTTCAGTAAAGTATTTGAAGCAAATCTTACTAATAAGATTGATGAAGCACTAAAAACTAATACTAAGAACAGAAATATTACAGTTGATCTTATGTATGTAATATTTAGAAAATTAGCCTATTACATTCATTTTAATAAAGCATATCCTGTAAAAAGATGTGAAATTGAAAGAGTAATTAAAGAATATAACGATGAATATGGTAATAATCTTGAAACCGAAGACATCATTAGTATTGCGAAAGCAGCTAAAATCATAGCTGATACTGAAAAGAGTCGGGAAGAATACAGATTTAGAAACAAAAGCATTTTGGCATATTTTGTTGCAAAAGAGATTGTTGCAAGAAAAGATGTTGCTGGCTTGGAAGATGTAATAAACAAGGCCTGCATCAACATTTGTACAGATATTCTTCTATTCATTATATATCTAACTGATGAGACTTCGATATTAAGTCAAATAATGTCTTCTATTAATAGAACAGTAGTCGAAGATACATCGTGGGAAGAATTCAGTATACCTAATAATGTTCCTCTGTTCATCAAGAATTCCAATCAGCTATCTGTAAATACAAAATCAATAAACAAAACGAAAGAAAAGAAGCAAATTGAAAAATCGGAAGAAACAGCAGAGGAATCAATGGTAGAAGAGTTCAGAATAAGGGATATATATGATTGGGATGACGCTATTATTGACGAGCATAATAATAAATTGTTCCGAATGATGTCTTTACTTCAAATTATCGCAAAATCTCTTCCTTGCTTTGAGCATCTGTTGAAAAAAGATGAAAAGAATGAACTGATTCGCTTGTTGTATACACTACCAAACAGGATATTCATGTTTTGGTGTAACTTTATAGAGAAACACTATGAAGACATAATAAAAGAATTAAAAACACATCCATACTTTACAACCAAGAAACCTCAAATGCGAGAAAGTGATATTGATTTAAAAGTGAAGTCATCCTTCGCACTATATTCTATGAATTTATTATTGAATCTGTATTATATTCCAGTCTTAAATGCAGCTGGAAAAAACACTGTTCAATTTTTGAATAGCATTGATTTTTTTGATTATAGAGTAAATCCGACCTATCAATTAGAGCATCTTATGTTTTTAGAACAAATACAAGATTCAAATGAATTTATATCATCTGCATTGACATTGCAAAAGGATTCTAACAATAAGGTAGCTTCGTATCTTTTACAAAGCATTGTACGTCATGGGCTTATTACACGTAATGATACACGTGAAAACATAGACAGACTGGAAAGCAAATTCTTTCCTAAAGCAAAGAAGCCCCTTCTAATTGAAAGGGCTAAAGATAAATATTCAAAAAAGTAGTAACGTGCAAGTCCTGCCCTTGCTGGTCGTTATTCACTGGGTAAACGACCTATTCCCAGTGAATTGAATGCATATCATCTCGCTACGCTGACGTTACTACATTACAAGTATACTCTACTGGTTGTGATTTTATTCCTATAGTACTTGGTTCTTCAAAAAAACGGCTGCACACTAAGTAGTTCTCAAATATAAACCATATACTCAAACACCGCTTCTCTCGCCATACTTATGAAGCAGTTTTCAAGACCGAACATCTTATCAGTATCGCCTGTGAGGACAGCTTTCAGATAGCAACTGTCAGTCTGCTTCCAAAGCTCCACCTGGCGTGTAATATCTTCACCGACTTTCAGTTCAATATCATCGAGGTACTGTATGATCTTACCCTCATTGACGAGCCTACGAAGCCTGTCGGGGCAATGGCTATCAGAGAAATGAAGATGATACATGATGAAGTCTGTGTTGTAGGCCTTGCTTTCCTCGGTCTGCGTATCAGCATTGAAGTGGGTGACTGTCACGGTATTGGTGTCCAGTCTCCACAGCGGAACGTATTTCTTTTTCAGGGAGCTGTATGCGGTCTGTTCACTTGTATATCTGCTCATATGGTTATTACCTCCGTTGTTATGCGGTGAAAGTTCTCAGCAACTCTCGCCACAGTTCTCATCTAACGTATGTAACAGGAGTACGCCTAAATGGTTTGGTCTTTCGCTGGTCTTTATCTGGTCTTTAAAGTTACAAAATCGCAGTAAACCGAAGATAAAAGAAAAACGAGGTTAATACGCTGAAAGTGCTGTAAAACAGGCATTTTCGCAAACAATAGAATAAAATACAAGTGCCGATGCGCCTTACTCCAAGAGATAATCACTGCCCTATACATCGGATTTTATCGGATGTGGGCTTTAAGATTTACTCGTATCGGATGCGAGACAATTTAATGACAACTACCCTCTCCGAGATTTCGGGGAGGGTTTTGTGTTACCTGGGTGTGATTTTCTTGACTTTTGGGCTGTTTTATAGTATTATTAATTAGATAAACGTATATCAAGGGTGGAACACAATGGATATAAAAATAACACCGTCAAAACTCAGCGGAAAGCTGATAGTGCCGCCGTCAAAGAGCATTTCTCACAGGATGCTCATATGTGCGGCTTTTTGTGACGGTATGACGCATATAGATAACCTGCTTGAGTGCATGGATCTGCACGCAACAATAAACGCATTGACGGCACTCGGCGCAAAAATAAACGGTAAAGACGGCAGTTATGATATTACGGGGATAACTCAGCCCTCGAAAAAAGCCGCAGTGGATTGCTTTGAAAGCGGCTCAACGCTAAGATTTATGATACCGATATTCTCGGCTTTCGGCTGTGAAGCGGAATTTACAGGCAGAGGAAAACTCCCCGAAAGACCTATAACGCCGCTGATTGAGCCTATGACAGAAAACGGCGCTGTGTTCGAAACGCTTTCGATGCCGTACAAGGTCAATGGCAGGTTAAGCGGCGGAAAGTATTATATTGACGGAAGTGTTTCATCGCAGTTTATAACAGGGCTTCTGTTCGCACTCTCTGTGCTTTCAAAGGACAGCGAGATAATTCTTACTACCCGTCTTGAGTCGAAGCCTTATGTCAATATTACAATAGATTGTATGAAGCAGTTCGGGGTCGGGGTTTGCGAAACAGAGAACGGTTATTTTATAAAAGGCGGTCAGAAGTATCAGCCGCATAATTGCACGGTGGAGGCTGATATGTCGCAGAGTGCGTTTTTTCTTGCGGCAAACTGTGCAGGCTCGGATATAGAACTTACAAATCTCAACCTGAACAGCGTGCAGGGCGATAAGGCTATAGTTGACATTGCCGAAAAATTCAAAAACGGCGGCGATCTGTCGGTAATAGACGCATCGGATATTCCGGACCTTGTTCCTGCGATTGCGGTGATGATGAGTTTCTGGGAAAAGCCGTGCAGGATAATCAACTGCGAGAGGTTACGCATCAAGGAATGCGACCGTCTTGCCGCCACCACAGAACTTATTAACGATTTAGGCGGCAAAGCAATTTCTACGGAAAACAGCATTGAAATATTCCCTGTTGAAGCGTTCAAGGGCGGTACGGTACGCAATTATAACGATCACAGGATAGCAATGGCAGGCGCTGTTGCGGCTACAAGGTCAACAGGCGAGGTAATTATAAAAGGCGCAGAATGCACAAACAAATCCTATCCGGGATTTTTTGATGATTTCAGGGCGCTCGGAGGTATAGCAGATGTCATCAGCGTTTAAATTCGGAGAACTTTCGGTTTCAATATTCGGTGAATCGCACGGAAAGGCTATCGGTGTTGTGATAGACGGGCTTCCCGGCGGAATCGAAGTCGACTTTGACGCTGTGCTTGACTTTATGGCAAGACGTGCACCGAAGAAAGACGGAACAAGCACAATGCGCAGTGAGAAGGATTTCCCGAATGTAGTATCGGGAATGGTGGACGGTGTGCTGACAGGCACTCCCCTTTGCGCTGTGATACAGAATACAGATCAGCATTCGGCTGATTATAAGAGCGTGAGCCACCTTGCACGCCCCGGTCACGCCGATTATACGGGATATGTGCGTTATAACGGCAGTAACGATCTGCGTGGCGGAGGACATTTTTCGGGAAGAATTACCGCACCGCTGGTTTTTGCGGGAGCGATAGCATCACAGATACTCGAAAGCAAGGGGATAACCTCAGGAGCGCATATCCTGTCGATAATGGATGCAAGCGATGAACGCTTTGACCCTGTGAACGTGAATGCCGAGCAATTAAAGCAGGTCAGAAGCCGATATCTTCCGCTTATCAATACCAATGTTGAACAGCAGATGAGAGATGTTATAGCAGATGCGGCGGCAAATCTCGATTCGGTGGGCGGAATTATCGAATATGCGGCGGTCGGACTTCCTGCAGGCATAGGCTCGCCTATGTTCGACGGCATCGAAAACAGGATTTCACAGGCGGTATTCGGCGTGCCTGCTGTCAAGGGCATTGAATTCGGTGCAGGCTTTGATGTTGCGAATATGTACGGCAGTAACAACAATGACGAGTTCTGCATTGAAAATGGCGAAATCAGGACAAGGACGAATAACCACGGCGGTATTTTAGGCGGTATCACAAGCGGTATGCCTATAGTATTCCGTGTTGCGATGAAGCCTACCCCGTCGATTGCCCGTCCGCAGAAAACAGTAGATTATACCACTATGACGGAAGAAACGCTGGGTATCAAGGGCAGGCACGATCCCTGCATCGTTCCGAGGGCTGTACCCTGCATTGAGTCGGCGGCAAACCTTGCGATATTATCTTATGTTATCTGACGTTCATATCTGAAAGGAGGAGAGCAATATGAGTATACCGGTCCCTAAATACACGCTCTATGACCGAAAGGACATTGAGGTGCTTGTGGCATATATTCTGTACAAGGTCGGCAGTATCACAAAAGACGAACTTATGCGATGCACGGTCGACCACGATTTTGTAATGTATTTCGATCTTATCTGCTGTCTTTTCGATATGGAAGATAAGGGTCTTATAATCTGCGAAAAAGCCGGAAATGACGAAACCTGTCTGCCTACGGCGAAGAGCGAATATCTCGCTATCGAACTTGCTTACACTATTCCCCTTTCGATAAGGGAGGACACGATATACTACGCAAAGAAAATCACTTCACACTCACGGCTCGAAAAAACCGTCAAGACAGAAATAGTAAAGGTCGAGCAAGGCGGCTATCAGCTTTGCATAAGGTTTATAAACGAGATGGGCGGAACGGATCTTATGGAGCTTAAAATCTATGCTCCGACAAAGGAAAGCGCCGAACAGATGGAAAAGAGGGTTTTCGACAATCCTGTGGGTGCGTACAGAAATGTACTGAATTCATTTATCCAAGGGTATCTCACCGTATCGGAAAAGGAGATACAGGAAGTGCTTGATGATACGAAGATATAAAAACGCATATAAAAAACAGCGTCCGTGTGGCTTTGCACGGACGCTGTTTTTATAATCCTACTTTTTACTGCAACAATCGGGCGAGCACATACCCTTGTACATTTCGATTTTCCTGTCAAGACGGGAAAGCGTACTCTGCATTTCTTCGATCCTGCTTATAAGAGCCTCACGCTGTTCGATGAGTATCGCCATACGGGCTTCTGCGGTAGAGTCGCCCTCTTTGAAAAGCGTCATATATTCGATAAGCGCTTCAATGGGAAGTCCTGCGTTACGCATACACTTGATAAACTCTACGGATTTGCAGGAATTTTCGTCATAGTCACGCAGACCGCTCTTTGTTCTCGGAACAGTGGGAAGTAAGCCGATACGTTCATAGTAGCGGAGCGTGTCGGTTGAAATATCGTACTTTTTGCTGACTTCTGAAATAGTCATAATGTATCACGTCCTTTCGGTGCTTCTATATTATCACATGGAGTTAACTCCATGTCAAGAGGAGAAAAAGAAAAACTGCCGAAAGATCGGCAGTTTTCAAAAATTATGCTTTGATATTCAGAATGTGTCCTGTTACTCCTGCAGGCGGAATATCGGCACTGTTGATAAGATCAACCACCTCTGCCCCGCTTTGCTCGATGCTGTCGATGCTCTTTGACAGCATTGTTGTGGAAACGCTCTGTGCTACGTTTGCCTGTGCCATACTGACAGACATACTCGCAATGTAAGAAGTAAGATCCATAATAAGACCTCCTTTAAGCTATCAATCGGTAATGATAGTCTTTTCTCTTATCTCTTTTTCTACCATATCGCAGAAGTCGGCTACAGACATTGTACCGATATCGCCACGCTTGCGGCAACGGATAGAAACGTTTTCTGTTTCAACCTCCTTATCGCCTATAACAAGCATATAAGGAATCTTCTGAAGCTGTGCTTCACGAATCTTGAAGCCTATCTTCTCGCTTCTGTCGTCAACCTCTACTCTTATGCCACGCTTCTTAAGCTCTGCGGCAACCTTTGCCGTAAACTCGTTGTGACGGTCGGCAATAGGCATAAGCTCAACCTGTACAGGAGCAAGCCATATCGGGAACGCACCTGCAAAATGTTCGGTCAGGATACCGATAAATCTTTCGATAGAGCCGAATACAACACGGTGAATCATAATAGGTCTGTGCTTTTCGCCGTCCGCACCTGTGTATTCAAGTTCAAATCTCATAGGCAACTGGAAGTCAAGCTGGATAGTACCACACTGCCACGTTCTGCCGAGAGAGTCTTCAAGATGGAAGTCAATCTTAGGACCGTAGAATGCACCGTCGCCCTCGTTTACAACGTAAGGAAGTCCAAGACCGTCAAGAGCCTTACGCAGACCCTCTGTAGCCATATCCCAGTCTTCCTGACTGCCCATACTGTCTTCGGGCTGTGTTGAAAGCTCAACGTGATACTTGAATCCGAACAGCTTGTAAACCTCGTCAATAAGTCTTACAACGCCCTTTATCTCGTCCGTAATCTGATCGGGTGTCATAAAGATATGCGCATCGTCCTGTGTGAAGCATCTTACACGCATAAGGCCGTGAAGTGCGCCTGACTTTTCGTGACGGTGAACAAGTCCGAGCTCGCCCATTCTCATAGGTAAATCTCTGTATGAACGGGGCTTTGACTTGTATACAAGTATACCGCCGGGACAGTTCATAGGCTTTATGGCAAATTCTGTATCGTCAATTACAGTAGTATACATATTCTCTTTGTAATGATCCCAGTGACCCGATGTTTCCCAAAGCTGACGGTTGAGCATTATAGGTGTGGAAATCTCAACATAGCCGTCACGGGTGTGTATCTGACGCCAGTAATCAATAAGAGTATTCTTAAGCGTCATGCCCTTAGGTAAGAAGAACGGGAATCCGGGACCCTCGTCCATAATAGTGAACAACTCAAGTTCCTTGCCGAGCTTTCTGTGGTCACGCTTCTTCGCTTCTTCGATCATATTGAGGTATGCATCAAGTTCTGAAGCCTTGGGGAATGCTGTGGCATAGATACGGGAGAGCATCTTGTTCTTTTCACTGCCTCTCCAGTAAGCGCCTGTACAGCTTGTCAGCTTGAATGCCTTTACATAGCCTGTTGACATAAGGTGCGGACCTGCACATAAATCTGTGAATTCGCCCTGCTTATAGAAGGATATAGGCTCGTTCTTGCCTGCGTGTTCCTCGCAAAGTTCAACCTTGTAAGGCTCGTCAATCTCCTTTAGATACTTAATAGCATCTGCAGGAGCCATTTCAAACTGTTCGAGTTTTAAATCTTCCTTTACTATCTTCTTCATCTCTGCTTCGATAGCCTCGAGATCTTCGGGCATAAAGGGAGTATCTTTATCAAAATCGTAATAGAATCCGTTATCTATAGCAGGACCTATCGCCAGCTTTACCTCAGGGTAAAGTCTTTTGACAGCCTGTGCCAGAATGTGAGATGCAGTGTGACGGAACGCTTTCTTACCGTCTTCATCGTCAAATGTAAGTATTTCAAGTGTGCAGTCACTGTCAATTACAGTACGCAGATCCTTGATCTCGCCGTCAATCTTTGCAACGCAAGCCGCCTTTGCAAGACGAGGGCTTATTTCCTTTGCAACGTCAAATACGGAACAAGCACTTTCAAGTTCCTTTACGCTGCCGTCTTTCAGTGTAACTTTTATCATTGTTTTTCCTCCGTTAAGCCGCCATACGAGAGCGGTCTTTAGTAGTGTATAAAAACACAAGTTAATTATAACACCGCAATAGCAAAATGTCAAACAGTTTTGAAAACAACATCAATATTTGCCTTGCGTGCCTGTGAGTGCTGAAATTTTCTTTCTATCCTGTAAAGCCTGCCGTCCTTTACAAACCTTGCGCCCGTCTGCCGAAAATGAAAGTCAATGCCTGCATCTATGCACTGCTCTCTGATGCTGAGAATCCAGTCATAATTACATTCTCTCGCTTCGTTTCCGGATTCGCCGCCGACAACCACCTCGGTTATCTGCGACTTGTCGAGATACGGGCTTAAATCAATATGTTCGAGCAAAGGTTCGCATATGATCGACTTGTGTTTTATCGGGGCTTTCAGAAAAATCGGCAGGCGAAAATCTGCCATTTTCTGATTTTCACAGGTACAGCAGATATGAACATTGTCGTATCCCTCGCCCCAATCGGCAGGGGTACACTTCGAAAATCTGTGGATACGCTTTGTGATTATCAGAAATGTTACCTCAGGGCGCTGTCTTATCATCTGCCAGCACTCATCACGCCACTTATCCGCCTCGTCAAGAAAGAAGTCGGAGGTGAAACAGGTATAAATGATATTGCCGTCCGGCACCATTTTATAATTACCGTATTTATAACGCTCGGCAGGAGCGTAAAACGTTTTGTTTTTCACTACTGCCGTGCTGTCTATATCGTATTGTGCGTCACGTCTGTAGACGTAACAGTTTTTACATCCGTCGCTGATTTTCCTGCAGCCGTGCCACGGATTCCATGTATCGTTCATAATTTCAAGTTAAGATGAACGTTACACTATTTCAAGTATCATAGTGTTGAGTTTCTCGCAGAATTTGTCGTCCAGTGTTACGGGTGTTTCTGTGCCGTCAGACATACGCTTGAGCTTTGCGGATTTGGTATTCATCTCATCGCCGCCTATTACCATACAGTAGGTAGCACCGATTTTATTTGCATACTTCATCTGTGCCTTGAAGCTTCTGCCGGAAATATCACACTCAGCCCAGAAGCCTTCCTCACGGAGTTTCTGAACAAGTTCCATTGCATATATGCTTGTTTCATCGTCAAATGAAGCTATATAAAGGTCGCACTTCTTTTCAGGCTCAAATTCCAGCTTCTGATTTTCCATTACCATTATGATACGCTCAAGACCCATAGCGAATCCGAGTCCGGGAACGCTGTTTCCGCCTATTTCTTCTACAAGTCCGTTGTATCTGCCGCCTGCACATACAGCGCCCTGCGAACCGATCTCATTCGAGATGAACTCAAATACGGTATTTGTGTAGTAGTCAAGTCCACGCACTATCAGCGGATTTACGGTATAGGATACTCCGAGTACATCAAGACGTTTCTTTACATTTTCGAAGTGTTCCCTGCAATCATCGCAAAGATAATCGAGTATCATGGGAGCGTCCTTCTTGAAGCTGCTGCATATCTCGCTCTTGCAGTCGAGCAATCTCATAGGGTTGCGGTCAAGTCTTTCAAGGCAGGTGCCGCAAAGCTGATCCTTATACTGAGAATAATATTCCTTCAGTGCCTTGTGGTATTCCGCACGGCACTTAGGACAGCCTATGCTGTTTATCTCAAGGCTTATGTTCTTTACGCCAAGACTTTTGATAATATCATTTGCAAGTGCGATAACTTCAGCGTCTGCCGCAGGTGAAGCAGTGCCGAAATATTCGATTCCGACCTGGTTGAATTCACGCAGGCGGCCGCTCTGCGGAGCTTCATATCTGAAGCAACGTGTGAAATAATATGTTTTTAGCGGAAGCGCATCATTAAGAAGTCCGTTTTCGATAACGGCACGGACAGCGCCTGCTGTACCCTCGGGCTTCAGCGTTATGCTTCTGCCCTTCTTATCGTTGAAGGTGTACATTTCCTTCTGTACAACGTCGGTAGTGCCGCCTACTCCTCGCTGGAAAAGTTCGGTGTGTTCAAACGTAGGTGTACGAATCTCCTTACAGCCGTATGCCTCTGCTACATTTCTTGCAATTTTCTCGACAGTGTGCCACTTATATATTTCCTTTGGCAGTTTATCTTCTGTTCCTCTGGGTTTTTTGGTTACTAACTCCATCTTTTTGTTGTTCCTTTCATTTTTCTGCATAAAAAAGGCGTACATAAGTACGCCTGCATAATTACTTTATCCTCTGACAATTTCACGCCAGTCAAGATCGCCTCTTTCAAGAGCGTGAATAAGCGCTTCAGCTGTAGCTATATTCGTAGCAAGCGGAATATTATGAACGTCGCAAAGACGCAAAAGATTCATTTCATTAGGCTCGTACGCTTTAGCATTTAAAGGATCTCTGAAAAAAATCAGCACATCTATCTCATTACATGAAATTCGTGCGGCTATCTGCTGATCTCCCCCCTGAGATCCGCTGAGATAACGCTGAATATGAAGCCCTGTTGCCTCTGATACGAGCTTGCCGGTAGTACCGGTAGCGCATAGATTATGTCGGCTCAGTACGCCGCAATACGCTATACAGAACTGAACCATCAGTTCCTTCTTTGAATCATGAGCAATTAGTGCAATATTCATATTATACCTCTTTTTCTTAACTTTTCGTACCGTCCCTGATGTTATCAGTTGATATTGATAGTAAGCGGTACTTCTTCCCCAAGTATTCTCCTTGCGATAGCGGCATAAGCCTTGGCACCGGGACAAGTCGGAGGTAAAGGCATACCCTTTGCTCCGCATACCTTGATATTGTTGTCCTCAGGCACAACGCCAAGAAGCTGTATACCTACAGAGTCCATAACTTCATCAAGGTCGTAGAGAATTTCTTCGTCCTTGAAGTTCTGGCTTACCTTATTTATGATAAGTCTTTGATTTGTACAGTTCTTTACATATAAGAAGTCAGAAAGAATAGCACCGTCACGGACGCATACTGTATCGGGCGTAGTAACCATAAGTATCAGTTCAGCCGCCTTGATAACGCTGAACACCGAGCTTCCTACACCTGCCGTGTCGATGATTATGTAATCGAAATGCTGACGCATTTCTTCGCAAACACCCATAATCTTTTCGGGGTTTATGTCCATGAACGGGTTTCTCGTAGCACAGACAAGATATAAGTTCTCTACTGTTTCAACCTTTGTTGTTGCAGTAAGAATATCTATCTTTCCTTCAAGGTACTCACCTATATCATGCTTTACCTTATCCTTGATGCCGAGCATTATATCAAGACATCTTAATCCGAAGTCGAGCTCAACGAGAAGTGTTCTTTTGCCTAATGCGGCTAACCCACGAGCAACGTTTGCCGAAGTGGTGGATTTACCTGTTCCGCCCTTACCTGCGGTTACTGCTATAATCTGTGACATAAAATTCGCTCTCCTTGCGCTGATACGCATAATTTGCTTATCATTGTTCTAATTGTTATTATTGTACCATAAAAGCGAGCATAAATAAAGACTTTTAAATGAAAAAAATCAAAATTTGTTAAATCGCTATGTTTTACGCTCGTTTTTTTGTGCATACTGCATAATAATTGTCAGTTGTTTGTGCTGCTTGAGGTATCTGAATTGTTTTTATCAGCCTCTCCCCTTGCAGGTCTTCCCGGAGTGTTGGTACTCTGACCGCCCCACGGAAGAATAATATCGCCCTTTTCGTTTGTAACCGGCTTATAGTTATTGTAGAAATATGACTCGATGATATTTCTAACCATAAGTCTGGAGAACTCGCCCTTTTCAAGAACGATACCGAAACATATCTGAGGGTCTTCTGCGGGATAATATCCGAGAATCGTTGAGTTGAACGTATCTGTTGTTACCTGAGGCGTACCTGTTTTTATCGCTACACCGTAGGGCAGATCCGCAAGCTGTGTTATACCTGAGCCCATAGGCCACTGTACATCGTCCGCAACCATTATCATACCTTCACGCACTACCTGAAATATATGCTTATCGGCATCTATTTTATACGCTACAGTAGGCTCTGTTTTCTTTATTGTCTTTGTACCGTCATAGCTTGTGACGCTGTCAACGAGATACGGCTGATAGCGTGTGCCGTCATTTGCGAGTGTAAGCGCTATCACGGCAAGATTAAGAGGTGTTACAGTCGTTTCAAGCTGTCCTATACCTGCCTGTATAGTCGAACCGGGCGTCCATGTGCCGCCGAGCGATTCGATGTATTCGGGCGTACTCATATTGCCTGTCGCCCCGCCTATTTCAAGGTTGAGGTCCTGACCTACTCCGAACCATCCCGCTACCTTAGCAAGATAATCAATGCCCATCTGACGAGCCATATCATAGAAATAAATATTGCAGGAATATCTCAGCGCCGTTCTTACCGATACGTCGCCTACGAAGCCCATTATGCAACCGGGCTGATAGTCGCTGTAATAAGTGTATATTCCTCCGCAGTAAACCTCCGTGTTCTCGTTTGCAATACCCGAAACAAGTGCGGCGGTCGCCGTTATTGTCTTGAAGGCCGAGCCGGGACGATAAAGACCGTATATACATCTGTTGTAGGTCGGATTCGGATCTTTCGGATTATTGATAAGATCGATATAATTATTAATATCGTAGTTGGGATAGTTCGCCATTGCAAGAACGGCACCGGTCTTTGCGTCAAGGACAACTACACCGCCTGCGTCGACCTTGTTTCCTCGTGTAGGATCGTTATTGTAATGGAGCCATTTTATATGATTTTCAAGAATCGCCTGAACATCGTTCTGGAAATTGCTTTCTATAGTCAGCCTTACGGAATTGCCTGCCGTTGCCGCCTTTGTTATTTCGTCCGAAACCACCATACCCGATGAATTTCTTGTTATGGAGCGTATGCCGTTCTGACCTCTGAGAGTGCTTTCCATAGCGCTCTCGATGCCCCATTTACCCGTGGTATCGTTAAGGCTGTAGCCTTTATCGGACAATTCGGCATATTCATCCGCCGAAATAGCACCTATTCTTCCGACTACCTGAGGAATGAAATCCTTGCCGTCATACTGACGTATAGCTTCTTCTATTATATCGATGCCGCCAAGCATAAAGCTCTGCTCTTTGAGCTCTATTACCGTCTGAACGGAAACATCCTCTGCCAGAGTATAACGGTTCTGATAAGAGAAATCACGGATAAGCATTTCATAGCGTACACCTGCAATGTACCTGCGCATTTCCTGTCCGTATGAATCTGAAATCTCGAATTTCTCGTACAGTGCATTCATGCAGTTTTCCGCAGTCGCATAAACTCCAAGCTCCAGCTTTGAACGCAGCGTATCTATTTCGTCATCATCGCCCGTAAACTTATAAGGCGCAGTTTTGCTGACAGGCAGAGTATCTATCCACTTCTGATCGTTATTCTGAAGTATTTTCAGCGTTTTTGCAATTACATCATTTTCTGTGCCGGATTTAAAAAACGCCTTCTGCACAATAATCTTATATACCAGTCTGTTGGTATTTACTACCTTGCCGTCCTTGGTGAAAATCTGACCTCGTGCCGCCTGCACAGTCTGATTTGCCGTATATGTGTTTGCTGTCTGATCTTTATAATACTCACCGTCAACTATCTGTATCTGCAAAAGCTCAATAGTGCAGGCAAATGATAATAACACAACAACAAGTACAAAAACCAGATTTCTTATCTGTCTGCTAAGTTTGCTCACTCCGCCCTCCGTTAATATCTTACTTTGTCTTCATCGTCTTCGACATCTTCAAAAGCGGTCAGAATATCATCGGCATTATTTTCGACTCCCAGTTTCTTGTTTATCTGTCTGATTATCAAATAAAGCGGTGCGGACAGAATTACGGTCGCTATTAAAGCGGGAAGCACATAATTAATCAGCACTACATCAATGTCGGGGTTTCTCCATATTATATATTTAAATAAAAGCTCCGCAGACTGCACCAGAATAACTGCGGTCAGATTCATCCAGAGAAAGTTCAGAATATTCCTGTGAATAAGGTTTACAACAAGCAGAGTAACAAAAAGGCAACACGGCATCAGCCATATCGACGTAAAACCGAACAGCGAGCCCATAGCAAGATCGTGCATCATTCCTGCAAAAGCCGCAAAAACAACACCGCTCAGTTCTTCGCTGAAAAACGATACTGCCACAGCTGTCGTAAGCGTAAGATAAGGCTGCCATGACGCAAACGGCATAGTCACTTCAATTGTGTATGACACCAGCAAAACAAGTGATAAAAGCACCCACTTTGCAATACTTTTAAAAATCTCTCTGCGTGTCATGGCAGAATATCTGAGAATTCTGAATTTCATCAGTCAACAACACCCTGCCCTTTGAAATCTGTTATTACGACGCAATCGGTTATTGTACGGACATCGACAGCAGGCTTTATAACCGCATGAACGGAAAGTCCGTTTTCGTCATCATATACCTTTTCGACAGTTCCTATAAGAAGATTTCCCGGGAAAACGACACCGGAAACGGATTTTACTATTTCGCCTTTCTTGATGCCGCTGTCCTTGGTGATATAGCTCATAAGGCAGTTACCCTCACTTGCATTCTTTATATCGTTGTCAAGTATACCGGTAACCTTGCTGTCAAAGGTCATTACACCTACGTTTATCTCATCGGAAAGTATGGTAGATACCTTTGCGTAATTTGGCGCTATTTCGCTCACCATACCTATAAGCCCGTTTGAGGTCATTACGGGGTCGTAAAGCGAAATTCCGTCATCAGAACCTCTGTCGATTGTGAAGCCTGCATACGCATCGTTAGAATTATGTGCGATTATATTACAGGGTGCGGAAAATTCAAAATCAGAATTTTCTTCTTTTATCTTCAGTATTTCTTTAAGCTGATCGTTCTCGTGCTTGACATTTTCGAGTTCGATTATCTGACGGTATTGTTCGTTGAGCTTATCTTTAAGCTCCTCGTTCTCGGACTTATATCTGTCTGCATTTGTGAATTTGTCCAAAGTGCCTTCGACCCACTGCGATACGGCATTTGAAACTGTAACAAAAGGCTTTGCTATTGTTGACAGCACATTTTCGGGAAAAGTAGAAAAACCGCCCGAAACCGCAGCATAAATAACAACGCCAAGCACCAACGCAAAAGCGCAAACTATTATTTTGAATTTAAAGCCTTTAAAAAAGTCACGCATACAATACCTTTCAGTGCTGTCTGAATACGTTTATATAACACATTATGACTAACTGTAAAAAACAGTTAGTCATAAGCACTATATTTTCGGATAATCAATACCTTGTATCATCGTCTGTGAGAACGTCAATCAGCTTGTCAATGTTCTCAAGAACCTTACCTGTACCGTCTGCCACGCAGTCAAGGGGTCTTTCGGCAACCTTTACCGGCATACCTGTTTCGGCGTGGATAAGAAGATCAAGACCTTTAAGCAGTGCGCCGCCGCCTGCAAGCATTATTCCCTGATCTATTATATCTGCGGCAAGCTCCGGAGGGGTCTTTTCAAGAGTTACCTTTATTGCCTCAATCACATGGCTGAGAGGCTCTGAAAGCGCTTCTCTTATCTCTTCGGATGTTACGGTAATGTTTTCGGGTAAACCGTTAAGAAGGTTTCTGCCCTTTATATCCATTGAAGGCTCATTGTCTGCATAGGGATATGCGGAGCCTATTGCAATCTTTATATTCTCGGCTGTTCTTTCACCGATAAGCAGGTTATATTTCTTCTTGATGTAGTTTATGATAGATGAATCAAACTCATCGCCTGCTACTCTTACGGAACGTGATGTTACAATACCGCCGAGCGAAATAACCGCTACTTCGCTTGTGCCGCCGCCGATGTCAACTATCATACTGCCGGTAGGATCGGCTACCGGAAGTCCTGCGCCTATAGCGGCCGCCATAGGTTCTTCAATGATAGAAACACGCTTTGCACCTGCGTTCTGTGTTGCCTCTTTTACCGCTCTGCGTTCAACAGCTGTAACGCCCGAAGGAATGCAGATGATAACTCTTACTCTTGAGCCTGCAAAGGCTCTGCCTTTAAGAGCTTTTCTGATAAACTCCTGAAGCATACTTGTTGTCATATCAAAATCAGCGATAACGCCGTCCTTAAGAGGTCTTACAGCTACTATAGAGCCGGGTGTACGGCCTATAACGTCCTTAGCCTCCTGACCAACATAACGCACTCTGTCCATTTTTACATCAACTGCAACAACGCTGGGCTCTCTTATTATAATGCCCTTTCCTCTCATATAAACAAGCGTGTTGGCTGTGCCTAAGTCTATACCTATATCTTTTGAAAACATTCGTCAAACCTCCGGGTGTTTCGTATTTACAATTCGATATTTATTATACCACTTTTTGAAAAAGCATACAACAAAAATGCCGAATTAAATATTCATAAATAATCGTCCGAATTTATCGGATATTTATGCAATTTGCATTACATCCGACCTGTAGAGCCAAATCCGCCCGTGCCACGCTCTGTATCATCAAGTTCATCGCACAATCCGTACTCGCATAAATCCACAGGCATTATGACAAGCTGAGCGATACGCTCTCCGTTTTTAACGGTATACGGCTCATCGGAATGATTTATAACGGAAATCTTTACCTCTCCTCTGTAGTCGCTGTCGATAACGCCGACGCAGTTTGCAAGCGAAACACCGAATTTTGAGGAAAGTCCGCTCCTTGCGAACACAAAACCGCCGTATCCTGTCGGCACAGCAATCGCAAGTCCCGTCGGTATCAGCTTCCTGTCGCCCGGCATCAGCACAACATCGTCATCTATGCAGGCGCACAAATCCGCACCTGCGCTTGTCGCAGTCGCACGCTCAGGTAACTTTGCCTTGCTGTTCAGCTTTTTCACATTTATGAACATTATTGAACTCCTCTGTAGTATAATCCTCTTGTGAGCTTTCCGTCGGGCTTTATATCGTCAAGATACATTTCAAGCACTTCTCCCGTATCGGTTTCGTCGGTGAATTTGAGCAATACGAAATCGAACTTTGCAAGCTCAGATTGTCTGTCGCTGAGATACAGCTTGTCGGGGTTCAATATCTCGACAGTGTTCTCACTGCACATACACGGCATATTATTCCCCTGCCTGTCGGTTATATAATGCGGACAATCCGCTCTTTTGGTTTTTCCGCAGGGCTTGCCGTTGTTTATCGGACATCTTCTCGTTATCATAAGAGGAAGTCTGCCGTAGCCGACTATTCCCGTCTTTATCTCACTGTCTGCACAAAGTGACACTGCATCGCTCATAAGCAGTTCAAACGAAAGTGCGGTATCGCTCAGTCCCATTTTTTCGTACTCTCTGAGCGAATAGCGGTTTGTGATATTGAGTCTTGACATACCGTGCGCCTTCATACCGAGCTTTCTTGCTATTCCTATATGCGAAAGCGTATGAACGGCAATATGCTCGTATCCCTGTTTTTTCAGCAATGACAGCTTTTTCAATACATCGCTTTCACAATCGGCAAGAAATACCGGAGGAACAACGATTATTCTGAATTTATCAGGTGTAGCTTCGTCAAGCAGACCCATAGGAGCGTAAATATAAGAATATTCATCCTCCTGCAGTACCTGCTCAAGCTGTAAGGCTGTATTTACCTCGCATCTGAATTCGGGGCGTATCTTTTTTCCGTCCTTGCTGTCAAGCGGAATATAAGGCGATATTCTGTAATGATGAGAATTCTTTTCGAGTATCTTCCCGCTTACGTTTTCAATTGCTTTTCTTCTAAGCTCGTTAAGCTGAGCCGCCGAAACGGATAACCCGTCATCAACATTTACGGTGATATTTCCCGGAAAATATACGGTACCGCCAAGCTTACTGCACTGATTTTCAAGATATTCCGCAGTAACCGCTCTATTTACCGCCTTTTCGGGAATATCGCCTACAGCGGACGAACTTACGCCGCAAGCCGACAGCTTATAGCAAACAGGCTGTTCGCTTTTTACGTTAACGGTAATATCTGCAGGAAAGCGTCTGAAAGGCTTATGATAATACTGTTTCATAGCGGAAAGCACCTTGGACGTTGCCGATGTCACATCGTCTTTAGTGCGGACACCCTGCATATTTTTGAAATCATCATCAAAATATCCGCTTGTAAATCCGCTTCTCGAAAATACGTTTTTAAGCGATATAAGGTCGGGCGTACCGCCGTCAAGAGCCACCCTGCAGGCATTTACAGCACCTGCAACGTATTCCGGACGTTTCATTCTTCCCTCAATCTTGAACGAGGTGATACCTGCTTTCGCAAGCTCAGGTAATTTTTCCGTCAATGACAGATCCTTAAGCGACAGCACATTGTGCCTGTCGCCGCTTGTAAAATCAAGTCGGCACGGCTGAGCGCACAATCCTCTGTTACCGCTTCGTCCGCCGAGTACACTGCTCATATAGCACTGACCGCTTATGCAGACGCACAGCGCACCGTGTACGAAAAGCTCTGTTTCAATGTCACAGCTTTCCGTTATTGCCTTTATCTGTGCAAATGATAATTCCCTGCCCAGAACAACACGGGTAAATCCAAGTTCTTTCGCCATTATAGCGCCCTCGGGCGAATTGACCGTCATCTGCGTTGAAGCGTGTAAGGGGAGCTCCGGCACGATTTGCCGGGAAAGCCTTGCAACGCCCATATCCTGCACTATGAATGCGTCAACGTCCGCTTTTGCACAGTTTTCTATCGCTTTTGCAAGCAAGGGTATCTCCCTGTCAAATACAAGGGTATTCAGCGTAACATACACCTTAACACCGCTGTAATGACAAAAACGTACCGCATCGCACAACTGCTCTGCGGTAAAGTTATCTGCATTTTTTCTTGCGGAGAAGTATTCTTCTCCGAGGTATACTGCGTCTGCACCGGCATTTACTGCCGCTGTCAGACTTTCCATTGCTCCGCACGGAGCTAAAATTTCACTCATAATGTCATCTGACCGTCGTTTACAATCTCGTTCATCTGTGCGCTGAGCTCGGCATATTTCTTTCTCAGTGCCGATAACTCATCGTTCAGGTCCTTGACCTCTGCGTTACGCTGATTTGCGTATTCATCAAAGGTTTTTTCGTATGTATCCACAGTGCCTTGCAGTTTATCAATCTGAGCCAGTAACAGCTCATCCTGACCGCTCTTTGAAACCAGATTTTCATGGTCTGTTCTCAGCTTTTCAAGCAATTCCTCTGTGTGTCTGTTCTTTTCTGTAAGTTCTGCCAGCCTTGATTTAAGCGCCTCGTTCTCAGCAGATGAAGAATCGGCATTTTCGCTTAAAGCTCTGAGTGTTTCGTTTTCCGCTTTCAGCTCGTCCACTTGATTTTTCAGCTGTGCATTTTCGTTTTTCAATGCGTTATCCGCATTTTCCGCATTTTTGGAAAGTGCTGTGTTTTCGGCTGTAAGCTCATCAATGCGTGTGCCCAGCTGCTCGATTTCATCAGCGCCGATTTCAGTAAGCGAATCCTTTTCCGCAGTAAGAGCGGTAACCTGCTCTTTCAGCCTTTCGTTCTCGGACCTTAGCGCAAGCAAATCCGATTTCTGAGCCTCAACTCCCGCAAGCTGTTCTTTGAGTGCGGCAAGCTCGCTTTGTGCCTCAGACGCAGTAATTCTAAGCGATGCAAGCTCAGTGTCGGAATCGGAAAGCTGTTTTTCAAGCTCCTCTGCTCTTTTTTCGCAGGCAAGAGATTTTGCCTGTATCTCCTGCGAAAGCTGCTGAGCCTTTATCACAACATTTCTGTTATCGTAATTTTCATCGGCTATATCGAGCGCCGCAAGCATTACAATATCGGTAAGCGACATTGACGCCGCCATCGCACTCAGTTTATCTATCCTTTTCTGAAGATTCTCCGCAGTTTCGTACATTCTGTTCGGATCTTCGCTTTTCAAGTAAAAATCGTGTCCGCTTATAGATATTTTTACTTTTTCCATATACCCTCCGGGATTTATTTATAAAACTTATTTTTTGTTATCAATATTGCAACAATGACGGCAAGAATTACGGAAATCAGAACCGGGAACCAGGTATACGGAAGCGGCAGATCCAGAACATTCATACCGTAAAAGCTGAATACCATCGTAGGCACGGACATTACTATCGTAATAACCGTAAGCACCTTCATTACAATATTCAGATTGTTTGATATTACGCTTGCGAATGCGTCCATTGTACCCGAAAGTATGTTTGAATAGATATTGCTCATCTCGATTGCCTGCTTTACTTCGATCAGTACGTCTTCAAGAAGTTCCTGATCTTCCTCGTACAGCTTTATTACCCTGCCTCTCAATATCTTTTCAAGCACTGTTTCGGTAGATTTAAGCGATGTTGAGAAATATACAAGTGATTTCTCAAGTCCGAGAAGCTGTATAAGCTCCTTGTTCTTCATTGATTTGTGCAGCTGCTGTTCAACATAGTTCGACAGCTTATCTATCTGCTTAAGATAGAGGAGATACTTTCCTGCAATTCTTAACAGCATATGGAATACAAATCTTGTTTTGAACTGGGTCTGTATGCCTTTTACTATGCCTTTTGTAAATTCGTCTATTATGATGTTTTCTTTAAGGCAGACCGTTACAACGTGGCTGTCCGTTATAATGATACCCATAGGCATTGTGTAATAGCTTATCGTATCATCCTTATCCTGAACCTTTTCCGCAACGGGATAGTCAAGGACTATGAGCGTCTGACCGTCATCGCTTTCAATACGGGAGGTTTCTTCCTCATCGAGTGCAGAACGGATAAAATCACGGTCGATGTTCAGTTCCTCCTGAAGCGAGGAAATCTCAGTTTCTGTGGGTGCAACGGCAGATACCCAGCATCCCGGCTCCATTGTGTCAAGCTCAACAATTGTGTTTTCAACTGTCTTGTAATATTTAAGCATAACGTACCTCTTTTCTGCACAGGAAGCCGTTATGCGACGACTGCTGTGCTGTATTATTTTTCAGTTATTCGTTTCCCGCTGGGGTCCGCAGTCATCGTCTTTCACCTCTTTTGACAGTTTTATTGCATAACCATATTTATTTTACCACACTTTTTACGGTTTGACAACAGTTTTCGTTTCGTTTTGAAAATTTTTTTCCTGCTCTTTTTTCTCCGCCTGAATACGACTGTAGATACATCCGCAGTAATTCTGCCGGTATAATCCGTACTGTGCCGAAAGCTCTATGGAACGCTTATATCCGTTGCGTTTTTTAAAATCAGAATAAAGATACGGTATTTTATATTCATCGCTGAGCCTGCCGCCAAGCTCGTTCAGCTTTGCGGCATTTTTATGAGGGCTTACCGAAAGCGTGGTGCAGAAATACTCGAAGTCCAGTTCTTTTGCAAGCCTTGCCGTTTCTCTCAGACGTATCTCATAGCACAAAAAGCATCTTTCCCCGCCTTCAGCGATATTCTCCATACCCTTTGCCATATCAAAGAATATCTGCGGGGAATAATCGCCGTCAATCATCTTCACGGGATACCTGAACGGCTTTTCGGCTATCAGACGTTTCAGCTCGTTTTTACGCTTTTCGTATTCTTCCTTTTCGGTGATATTCGGATTGTAGAAAAACACGGTGATATTGAAATGCTCCGCAAGATATTCAAGTACATAACTGCTGCACGGTGCACAGCAAGCATGAAGCAGAAGCGTAGGCGCATGGTCGAGCGATGCGATTATCCTGTCCGTTTCAAGCTGATAATTAGTCATCGGTTTTTACCAGCTTTTCTTCGGCTATCTGTCGCAGTTCATCAAGCGAGCCTTCCCTGACGGTATTTTCATCTATGATAAAAAGATATCCATCATGAGTTACGATATAGGCACTTGATTTATAGAAATCAACAGATGCCACAGCTGTCCAGTCCGCTATAGCTTTAGCCGCACCGCTGTTTTTAAGCACAATACTGCTTGCCGTTATCTCAATTGCGTCATATCCGTTCTTTGAATTGATATCAAAAATTTCCTTAGTGTACTTTTTAAGCGTTACCGAAAGAACAAGTCCTGTAGCAACTATAAGCAAAGTACAGATAACCGTAGCAAAGATAAACCACCACATCTGAGTGACTATAGCAAGAACTATTCCGACAGCTCCTATGAGCGCCATTGCGACAAGGTAGCATATTACATATACTTTTGACGCTTTGCTCTTGCCGAAAATATTGTACTTTACAAATTCACCGACATTTTCAGATGTATATTTAAGAACCGATTCTATCATCTTATACTCCCTTCATTGTAAGAGAAATACGTTTTTTGGCAGGGTCAATATCAAGCACCTTTACCTTTACAATATCCCCGACCTTTACAACCTCAAGAGGATGCTTTATATATTTGTCGCATATCTGCGAGATATGTACAAGTCCGTCCTGATGAACTCCTATATCAACGAATACGCCGAAATCAATAACATTTCTTACCGTACCGTCAAGTATCATACCGGGCTTAAGGCTGTTAATATCCGCTACATCCGTTCTCAGCAGGGGCGGCGGCAGCTCATCTCTGGGATCTCTGCCGGGCTTTGCTAGCTCGTTTGCTATATCGCTCAGAGTCATCTCACCTATACCCAGCTCTTCCGACAGCTTCTTTACACCGATGGCTCTGACCTGCTCTTTTATCGACGGAATACCGCCAGAAACATCTGCAAGCTTAAATCCGCACTTTTCAAGCAGTGCTTCTGCCGCCTTATAGCTTTCGGGGTGTACTGAGGTGTTGTCAAGCGGATATTTACCGCCGTGTATACGCATAAAGCCTGCACACTGTTCGTAAGCCTTCTTGCCGAGTTTTGACACCTTCAAAAGCTCCTTACGGTTAGTGAACACACCGTTTTCCTCTCTGTATGTAACTATGTTCTTTGCAACGGCGGAATTGATACCTGCAACATAGCCAAGCAGTGAAACCGAGGCTGTATTAAGATCCACGCCGACGCTGTTTACACTGTCCTCTACTACTCCGCCCAGAGCGTCCGACAGTTTTGCGGGCGGCATATCGTGCTGATACTGACCTACACCGATTGCTTTCGGGTCTATCTTAACAAGCTCTGCAAGCGGATCCTGAAGTCTGCGTGCAATCGAAACAGCACTACGCAGTGAAACATCATATTCGGGGAATTCCTCAGCCGCCAGCTTGCTTGCCGAGTATACGCTTGCGCCTGCCTCGGATACGACCATATAGCTTACCTTTCGGTCAATCTTCTTTAAAAGATCTGCCATAAACACTTCGCTCTCGTGGCTTGCCGTACCGTTTCCTATAGCGATAATATCGACCTTGTGCTTTTCGATAAGGTTTTTGATTATTCTTTCCGCTCCCGCAATATCGCTCTTCGGGGGTGTCGGATACACTACCGATGTGTCAAGAACCTTGCCTGTAGCGTCAACAACGGCTACCTTACAGCCTGTTCTGTAGCCGGGATCGAAGCCGAGAGCAACGCTGTTCTTCACAGGCGGCTGCATAAGAAGCTGTCTTAGGTTGTCCGAAAATGTGTGTATACTGCTGTCACACGCTTTCTCGGTAAGCTCGTTTCTGAGACGTCTTTCAAGCGAAGGATGGATAAGACGCTTGAAGCTGTCGTCACAAGCTGAGCGCACCAGCCGTCCGCAATCGTTTTCCGCTTTCACATACGCTCTGTAGATATGCTTCATAACATACTGTTCTTCCGGCTCAATGCTGACCTTGAGCGCATCTTCACGTTCTCCCCTGTCAAGTGCGAGAAGTCTGTGCGGAGGTATCTTACACGCAAGCTCGCTGTAATCATAATAATTCTTATAAACGGTTTCAGCTTTTTCATCGGTGGCTTTTGATACTATCAGTGCATGACCGGTGTACTCAGCATACAGCTTTTTGCGTAAATCCGCATCATCCGAAACCGTTTCAGAAATAATGTCCAATGCTCCGTTTATTGCATCGTCAACGGTTTCAACGCCCTTTTCTTCACTTATATATTTCTCAGCTTCGGCAGTGGGAGAAGCGAGCGTCTGAGCGAGTATGAAATCGGCAAGGGGCTGAAGTCCTTTTTCTTTTGCTATGCCAGCTCTGGTCTTACGCTTGGGCTTGAAGGGTCTGTAGATGTCCTCAACTTCTGCAAGCGTCTTTGCATTTAAAAGATCCTGCGTAATCTTGTCGGTAAGATTTCCTCCGCTTTCGATAAGCGACTTTACTTCTTCTTTCCTACTTTCAAGATTACGAAGGTATGTCAGCCTTTCGCTCAGTTCTCTCAAAAGCTGATCATCAAGTCCTCCCGTCATCTCTTTTCTGTAGCGAGAAATAAACGGGATCGTATTGCCGTCATCTATCAGCTTTACCGTGTTTTCTACCTGCGTATTTCTTATCTTGAATTCTTCCGCCAGCTGCTTTAAAATATCCATTATTTATCTCCGTTTTCTCAGAATAATTTTCCTACGATTTCAAATACGGGTCCGTGCTGCCACAGGAACGTGCTTAGCTGTATTTCAAATCCCTCGCCCTGATTGCAGGCAAAGTCGATAGGCCTCATCTTGGGCAGACCGTATCCCGAAAGAAGATTCATAATAACGCCCGAATGCGTGATAACGGCGGCTGATGTAACCTCGTTTGCCATCATATCCTTAAATATTTCTTCAAGGCCTTCAAGGCATCTTAATGTAAAATGTCCGTAGCTTTCACCGTTCGGAGGTGCGGCATCATATCCGCCCTTCAGCCATTCAAGATACTTTTCGTCACTCTGAAGCTCGGCTTGCGTTTTTCCTTCGTATTCCCCGAAGTCAAGCTCTGCAATACCGTCAATACGCTTAAGCAGACGTTCGGGATAAATAATGTCGGCGGTCTGCAAGCAACGCTTGAGAGGGCTGGAATAAACCTTCTGTACCTTAGGATAAACGTCAAGAGCTGCAAGCGACGATATAGCATCTTCTCCTTCTTCGCAAAGCGGCAGATCCGTTGTTCCTATATATTTTCCTTCAAGATTTCCGCTTGTGATTCCGTGACGGATAAGATAAAGTCTGTAATTCTTCATTTTTTACTTCCTTTCGGTTGATTTTTACTGATAATTATGCCGATTACGGCGATTTTTGTTTTATTATAGGGTTATTACATAAAAAAGCACTTGATTTTTTGTATAAAATCACGCTTTACAATAGGGAATAACTCCGTTATAATATAATGTGTGAATATTGTCAGAATCAGAGAGGTTATATCGTATAATGAATACCGATTTTCCAAGAATACTTTCCCTGCTCCGCAAAGAACGTGGACTTACACAAAAACAGGTTGCCACCGATCTTGGCATCGCTCAGGCACTCCTGTCACATTATGAAAAAGGCAAACGTGAATGTGGTCTTGAGTTCCTTGTAAAAGCGGCTGACTACTATAACGTTTCTACTGACTATCTGCTCGGTCGCTCGCCCGTTTCCAACGGCGGTATAATTACCGAAAGCGATATTCCCGACGGAAACTCGTCCGGTGATTCAAAATCGGGCGACATTATGCTTGCGCTTAACAAAAAGCTGATAACAAACAGTATTGAAGTGATTTTCTCGATTTTACAGAAAATCAAATCGTCTAAGCTCAGCAAGAGCGTTTCGTCAATGCTTACTCTTTCCGTCTACAAAGCGTTCAGGATAACATATAATGCAAACAGAAAGAACGACGATAATCTTTTCGGCGTATCGCCTACTTCAGCACTTCATCTTATAGATTCTGCAATCTTCCTTGAAGTCGGTGCCGCCGCAGACGCCGCAAACGATGCAGACAATGCACCATCAATAACGACAAATTCGATAGAAGCCGAATACGACAAGCAAGGAACAGCGCTTTTAAGCCTTATCAAGAACGCAGAAAAGCGTTTAGACCGTATAAATACAGATTAACACCACTGCAGAAAGGGACTTTATATGAAAAAAATCGTTTCCGTAATCATAGCGTTATCTGTGACAGTAACAGCCTTAGCTGTTATAATCGACAAGCTGTACAAAAAAGCCCTGTCGGGAATGCCCGCAGCTACGGACAATTTCAGGTCCTGAGGTCTTTAAAGAATTCCGTAAGCAGCTTTGCACATTCATCCTGCAAAACTCTGCTTCTCACCATCGGACGATGGTTGAACGGATAATCGAATATTTCCATGAGCGAGGCGCAAGCCCCGCCCTTTTCATCAAAAGCACCGTAAACCAGCCTTTTTATACGGGAATTGATTATAGCACCCGCACACATAGGACAAGGTTCAAGAGTAACATATAATGTACATTCCGTAAGCCGCCAAGAGTTCATAGCTTTGGCGGCTTGTTCTATTGCGATTATCTCCGCATGAGCAGTCGGCATCTGCTCTGTTTCACGCATATTGTACCCTTCACCGATTATTCTCCCGTCCTTGTCAACTACGATAGCGCCTACAGGACACTCACCTTTTTCCGCCGCCTTTTTTGCAAGCCCGATACAGAGAGTCATATATTCTTCATCAGCAGTCACAGTAACACCTCCGGAAGATAATCATACGGTTTTAATTATACTACAAAAAAAGTTTAAAATCAATATTAAAAGCAATTCTCTTTGAAAGTCCGAGTTCCCTGCTTGCGAGCATAAATTTCAATATGTGACAAATTTCTGAATAATTGACACACGGCAAGGAATAATATGTTTGCAGGATCAAAAAACGTTTCTTCAGAAAGGAATGACTATATAATGAAAGCTACGGGAATAGTAAGACGTATTGACGACCTCGGAAGAGTCGTTATACCTAAAGAGATTAGGCGTACAATGAGAATAAGAGAAGGCACACCGCTTGAAATATATACAAGTGTAGACGGAGAAGTAATTTTCCGTAAATACTCCCCTGTCGGAGAAATTTCAGGTACGGCGGATCAGTACGCAGATGTATTGTACAAAGTCGGAGGGATGCCTACAGTTATATGCGACCGTGACCACGTTATAGCCGCATCCGGCATTCAGAAAAAAGAGGTGCTTGAACGCAGGGTATCAAGCTCGCTTGAAGACCTTATCGAGCAAAGAAAATCTCTTTACCGTACAGCAGACGGCGTCAAAATGAACCCCATTGAAGGTGTAGATCGCTTTGCCGTTGCCTGTGCGCCGATAATGGCAGACGGAGATGTCAACGGAGCGGTCATAATGCTGTCGGATAAGGAAAATTCGGCTGTTGACGAAAAAACAAAGGCTCTTGTCGAAGCCGCCGCAATGTATTTCGGAAAACAGATGGAAGATGTCTGAAAAAAGCTGTACCCACAGGCGAAAATATCGCTTGTGGGTATAATTTTTGCTTATTTTCCGAACATCATATCAGTAAACTTAACTACATATTCGCTCCAGAACGCCATATCGTGACTGCCGCCGCTTTCAAGGTAAACGTGAGGTATATTATTACTGTCAAGGAATCTGTGAAACTGCCTGTTGTTTTCAAGCAGAAAGTCCTCTGTGCCGCAAGCCATATATATCTGCGGTATTTTCTTATTCTCTTGCGAAAGCCGCTTTACAAGAATTTCAGGATTGTTATCGCTTGCGACAACTTCATCAAGGTTTCCGAAGCATTCATGGTAGTATGCGTAATTTGCCACCCCGTTGTCACCGCCGTCCTTCATACCTGCTATTTCATGAACGATAAGGGCGGATGACATTGCGCACGTCTTACCGAATGTATCCGGATAAGTGAATGCAGTATGAAGCGCACCGAAGCCGCCCATTGAATATCCCATTATCGCAGTATCCTCTGCAGTCTGTGCAAGCCCGAATGTATTTCGTATATAGTCGATAAGCTCTTCACCGACATAAGTGCAATACTTATGCCCTGTAGATAATCCGTCAAGCCAGAATGAGTTTTCGCCGTGAGGAATCACAACGGCAAAGTTGTATTTTTCCGAAATATATTCCGGTATCCAGTTGTTGCCGTCCTGCGTGTAACCATGCAGAATGAACAGTGTTTTCATATTCTGCTTATCATAAACTCCGCCGTAATTGCGCTTATCATCGGGAATATACATTTTGAATGAAGTATAACGGTTGAGCGACCGTGAAAAGAAACGTATATCAATCTGCGACATAAAATTACCTCCGTCTAATATTAAATAATAGCACATTTTATCTGATACTATCAATCTAAAAGTCCGACTGAACACCAAATTCGTTATTTCCAAGTTATTTCAAAAGCACGGAAACGTATTTCCGTGCTTAAGTGTAAATCTTATTTATATCTGTACAGTGAAATCTTCTCAAAGCCGTCAAGAAGCTCATCTGTATAATCAAACGCCTTCGCAACACCCTTTGCAACGCATTCTATCGGATCATCAGCAACATAGCACGGTGCTCCCACTGCTTCTGTTACAAGATCTGTGAAGCCCTTGAGCATTGCTCCGCCACCTGTCAGCACTATGCCGTTTGTCAGAATATCGCCCACAAGCTCGGGAGGGGTCTGCTCAAATACTTCCTTTATCTTATCGACTATCTCCATTACGCTGTCATGCAGAAAATCGTACATATCCTTATCGCTGATCTCAACGCTTTCGGGAAGGCCTTTTATAAGATGTCTGCCCTTTACGGTTATTTTCACATCGCCTGTCGGATTATATACGTTGGCGATTTCTTTTTTTGCCTGCTCTGCCGTCTTTTCACCGATAAGTATTTTATATTTCATCGTAACGCCTCTTATGATGGCGGCATCAAACTTATTACCTGCCATCTTAAGCGAACAGCTTTTCACAATGCCGTTGAACGAAACAACCGCAATATCAGCCGTTCCTCCGCCGACATCGACAACCATTGTGCCGTTAGGCTTTGAAATATCAATACCTGCACCGAGCAGTGCGGCAATAGGTTCTTCAATAATAAATACCTTTCTTGCACCGGCACAAAGTGCTGCCTCAACTACTGCTCTGTTTTCGACATCCGTAACAGACGAAGGTACGCAAAGAATAATTCTCGGCTTTACAATTCGTCCGATAACCTTTCTGATAAATTCGATTATCATTGCTTCCGTCATCTCATTATCAGAGATAACACCGTCTTTGAGCGGTTTAACCGCAACAATATATTCGGGCGTTCTGCCTATCATTTTGTACGCTTCGTTTCCTACGGCAAGAACACAGTGTTTCTTTTTATCATAAGCAACAACAGACGGCTCGTTGACAACGATGCCCTTGTTTCCAAGCGTAATTATAACATTCGCCGTGCCTAAATCAATTCCAATATCGGTAGCAGACATACTCTTAATCCTTTCCGTTTACAAATAATTATTTTCTATCAAAGCCAAAAGGCTATCCTTATCGTTTTCGCAATTTCCGTTTACAACCTGTTCAAGCAGAAAATTGAGAGCCTTCCCGATTTCTTTTCCAGTAAAGCCAAGACGTGAAATGTCGGAACCGTTGACTTTAAGCTGTTTAAGGCTCATAGGCGGTTCTTTTTCAAGAAACTCCCTCGTATGCTTTTCGATGCTGTCAAAAAGCGCTTTTTCACCGAAATATGCAGGTGATTTTCCGCAGGTGTCATAATAATGTACCTTTATCAGTTTAAGAAAACGTTCTGCACCGTAACGTGCAACACCCCTTCTTATACTGCGAATATCATCGTTAATAACTATACCATGATTTTCGATTAAAAACAATACCTCGTCTTTAATTTTCTTGCTGAAACGCAATCTTTCAAGTATTTTTTCGGCAATTTTACAGCTGACATCGGCATGACCGTAAAAATGTCCTGCACCATCCTTCATAAAAAAGCTGTCGGGCTTGCCTATATCATGCAAAAGCATTGTAAGGCGAGCTTCTACAGTAGGCTCAGCGGCAGCCACGGTAGCAGCAATATGACCGTAAACCGTCTTATCGTGATACTTTGAATGCTGTTCAAAGCCAATACACGGATACATCTCAGGAATAATCTCGCAGATATCATCGCTGTAATTACGGAGAATGTCATAGCAATCCCCGGTAAGTATTCCGCACAGTTCACTATTTATCCGCTCCGCAGAAATAAATGAAAGCAGGTATTTCTGTCTGTGTATAGCGTCCGATGTTTCCTTATCAATGCTAAAACCATAGCGTGACGCAAAACGCAGGGCACGGAGAATCCTTAAACCGTCCTCGTCAAAGCGTTTCATCGGATCTCCGACGCATCTTATAATGCCGTTTTTCAAATCCTCTGCCCCGCCGTACAAATCGACCATACCGACCTTATCATTATACGCTATTGCATTGATCGTTAAATCCCGTCTTGCAAGGTCGTCAGCAAGATTCGGAGTAAATCCGACTTTTGAAGGATGGCGGTGATTGGTATATTCGCCGTCAATTCTGTAAGTTGTGATTTCTACCGGATGCTTATTGATTATCACCGTTACGGTTCCGTGCTTTAATCCGACTGTCAGCAAACAGTATCCGTCAAAAACTTCTATTATCTGTTCGGGCAATGCAGATGTCGTTACATCATAGTCTTCCGGACATTGACCGAGCAGATAATCTCTTACACAGCCACCGACGCAGTATGCTTCATACCCGTTGTTATTAAGTTTTTGTAATACCTCATAAACATATTCAGGAAGCTGCATAAAAAACCTCTCGAAAAGAATTATATAAAAACAATATCCGCTTGTGAAAGCGGATATCGTCTTATATAAGATGTTAAAATCTCAAATTATTCGTTGATAGCAGTAACTACGCCTGAACCAACAGTTCTGCCGCCTTCACGGATAGCGAAACGGAGACCTTCTTCGATAGCGATAGGAGTGATAAGCTCAACATCCATTGTTACGTTATCGCCGGGCATGCACATTTCCTTGTCAGCGGGAAGTGTGATAACGCCTGTAACGTCAGTTGTTCTGAAGAAGAACTGAGGTCTGTAGTTTGAGAAGAAAGGAGTATGACGTCCGCCTTCTTCTTTCTTTAATACGTAAACCTGACCCTTGAACTTCTTGTGGGGGTGGATTGAACCGGGCTTGCAGAGAACCTGACCACGCTCGATTTCGTTTCTCTGGATACCACGGAGAAGTGTACCGATGTTGTCACCAGCCTCAGCAAAGTCAAGGAGCTTACGGAACATTTCGATACCTGTTACAACTGTCTGCTTAGGCTCGTCTGTAAGACCTGTGATTTCAACTGTATCGTTGAGCTTGAGGATACCTCTCTCAACTCTACCTGTAGCAACTGTACCACGACCTGAAATTGTCATAGTATCCTCAACAGGCATAAGGAAGGGGAGATCAGCCTTACGATCAGGAGTAGGAATGTAATCGTCAACTGCATTCATAAGCTCTATGATGCAAGCATATTCGGGAGCGTTGATGTCCTTGCTGGGGCAATCAAGAGCAACCTTAGCTGAACCACGGATAACGGGGATGTCATCGCCGGGGAAGTCATGCTCTGAAAGTGTCTCACGGATATCCATCTCAACGAGGTCGAGAAGCTCGGGATCGTCAACGTCATCGCACTTGTTGATGAATACAACGATTGCGGGAACGCCTACCTGGTGAGCGAGAAGGATGTGCTCCTTAGTCTGAGCCATAGGACCGTCTGTACCTGCAACAACGAGGATAGCGCCGTCCATCTGAGCAGCACCAGTGATCATGTTCTTGATATAGTCAGCATGGCCGGGGCAGTCAACGTGTGCGTAGTGACGCTTGTCTGTCTCATACTCAACGTGAGCTGTGTTGATTGTGATACCACGCTCTCTCTCCTCGGGAGCCTTGTCGATCATATCGTATGCTTCGAACTGAGCATAGCCCTTGAGTGAAAGAACCTTAGTGATAGCTGCTGTTAAAGTAGTCTTACCGTGGTCTACGTGACCGATTGTACCAATGTTTACGTGGGGCTTGGTACGTTCAAATTTCTGCTTTGCCATTGGAATTTTCCTCCTTTAATTATGTGTATTCCATACACTTAGTATTTTATCAGATTATTTCTCAAAAAACAAGTCTTTTTTGCTCTTTCAGAAAAATTTTATTAGCCCTTAGCTCTCTTGCTGATGATTCCATCTGCAATTGTCTTGGGAACCTGAATGTAGTGGCTGGGTTCCATTACATACTGACCACGACCCTGTGTCTTAGAACGCAGATCGTTTGAGTAACGGAACATTTCTGACAGAGGAACGAAAGCATTGATCTGCTTAACGCCGTTTCTGTCTTCCATACCCTGTATCTCACCACGACGTGAGCTTAAGTCACCGATAACGTCGCCCATGTATTCTTCGGGAACTGTTACAACTACCTTCATAATAGGTTCAAGGATAACGGGGTTAGCCTTGCGGCATGCTTCCTTGATAGCCATTGAACCTGCGATCTTGAATGCCATTTCAGATGAGTCGACCTCGTGGTATGAACCGTCATAAAGTTCAACCTTAACGTCTACTGTCGGATAGCCTGCAAGAACACCGGACTGTAAAGCACCCTGGATACCTGCGTCAACTGCGGGGATATATTCCTTAGGAATAGAACCGCCGACAATTGCGTTAACGAACTCATAGCCCTTACCGGACTCGTTCGGGTAAACGTGGAGCTTAACGTGACCGTACTGACCCTTACCACCTGACTGACGTGCATACTTTGTATCAACGTCTGCATTAGTGGTGATTGTCTCTTTATAAGCAACCTGAGGAGCGCCGACATTAGCCTCAACCTTAAATTCACGGAGAAGTCTGTCTACGATGATTTCAAGGTGAAGTTCGCCCATTCCGGCGATAACTGTCTGACCTGTTTCCTCATTTGTATAGGTTCTGAAAGTGGGGTCTTCCTCTGCAAGTTTTGCAAGAGCAATAGCCATCTTTTCCTGACCTGCCTTGGTCTTGGGTTCGATAGCGAGCGAGATAACAGGCTCGGGGAATTCCATAGACTCAAGGATTACGGGATTGTTTTCATCACACAGCGTATCACCTGTTGTGGTGTTCTTAACACCTACAGCAGCTGCAATATCGCCGCAGTAGCAAACTTCGAGGTCTGCTCTGTGGTTAGCGTGCATCTGAAGAATACGTCCCATACGTTCCTTCTTGCCCTTAGTTGCGTTAAGAACAGTTGTACCTGCTGCTACGGTACCGGAGTAAACTCTGAAGAAGCAGAGCTTACCAACGAAGGGGTCTGTAGCAATCTTGAAAGCAAGTGCAGAGAACGGCTGATCGTCGCCTGCGTGTCTTTCAACATCTTCGCCTGTTTCGGGGTCAACACCCTTGATAGAAGGAACATCAAGAGGTGAGGGCATATAGTCAACGATTGCATCGAGGAGCTTCTGTACGCCCTTATTCTTATAAGATGTACCGCAGGTTACAGGAACGATCTCATTGTCGATCGTTGCCTTTCTGAGTACAGCCTTGATTTCTTCAACGGTGATTTCTTCACCTTCGAGGTACTTGTTCATAAGTTCCTCGTCCTGCTCAGCAACAGCCTCGATGAGTGCATCGTGATATTCCTGAGCCTTCTCCTTCATGTCGTCCGGAATTTCTTCCACACGCATGTCCTTACCGAGATCATCATAGTAAATGTCAGCGTTCATTTCGATAAGGTCTACGATACCTCTGAATGTATCTTCGGAACCGATAGGGAGCTGTATCGGAACAGCATTACACTTAAGTCTGTCCTTCATCATGCCTACAACATTATAGAAGTCTGCACCCATGATGTCCATCTTGTTGATGTATGCCATTCTCGGAACATGATACTTGTCTGCCTGACGCCATACAGTTTCTGACTGGGGCTCAACACCGCCCTTAGCACATAAAACTGTAACAGATCCGTCAAGAACTCGCAGCGAACGCTCAACTTCAACAGTAAAGTCAACGTGTCCGGGAGTATCGATAATATTGATTCTGTGCTTCTTCCAGTATGCAGTAGTAGCAGCAGAAGTAATTGTGATACCTCTTTCCTGCTCCTGCTCCATCCAGTCCATCGTAGCAGAACCGTCGTGGGTCTCACCGATCTTGTGGTTGATACCGGTGTAGAACAGGATACGCTCGGTCGTAGTTGTCTTACCTGCGTCGATGTGAGCCATGATACCAATATTACGGGTCATTTCAAGAGTTACGTCTCTAGCCATATTTCCTCCGTTTTATTGATTACCACTTGTAATGTGCGAAAGCTCTGTTAGCTTCAGCCATTCTGTGTGTATCATCGCGCTTCTTGCAAGCTCCGCCCTGACCGTTCATAGCGTCGAGGATCTCGTTTGCAAGTCTTTCCTTCATTGTCTTTTCGTTTCTCTGTCTAGCGTACAGAGTAATCCATCTCAGACCTAAAGTTCTTCTTCTTTCGGGACGAACTTCCATAGGAACCTGATATGTGGCACCGCCGACACGGCGTGCCTTTACCTCTAACTGAGGCATGATATTTTCCATAGCTTCTTCAAAAGCTTCAAGTGCGCCCTTACCTGACTTCTCGGCTACGATGTCAAATGCACCGTATACGATCTTCTGAGCAACACCCTTCTTGCCGTCGAGCATGATATTGTTTACGAGTCTTGTTACGAGCTCTGAGCCGTACATAGGATCGGGTAATACATCACGCTTAGGAACATTACCTCTTCTTGGCACTTTACTTCCCTCCTTCATAAATAATGAAAATCATCGGTACTCGAAAGCGATTAACTCCCGCCGTCCAATTGCAGAGGCAATATAATATATTACTCCACAAAAGTGGCTAAAAGTCATCAGTTACGCTTTTTTCGCACCAGCCTTCGGACGCTTAGCTCCGTACTTTGATCTGCCCTGCATTCTTCCGTCAACACCCTGAGCATCAAGTGTGCCTCTTACGATGTGGTAACGTACACCGGGGAGATCCTTAACACGGCCGCCACGGATCAGTACAACGCTGTGTTCCTGCAGTTTGTGTCCGATACCCGGAATATAAGCAGTAACTTCATAACCGTTGGAAAGTCTTACTCTGGCAATCTTTCTCATAGCAGAGTTAGGCTTCTTGGGGGTAGCAGTACGAACAGCTGTGCATACGCCTCTCTTCTGGGGAGAAGACATATCTACTGTTTCCTTCTTCAGAGTGTTCATGCTCTTCTGCAGTGCGGGAGCCTTAGACTTCTTTTCTGCAACTGCTCTGCCCTTACGAACGAGCTGGTTAAAGGTTGGCAAATGTTACACCTCCTTGCAAAATTATTAAAAATTTATGCCACAGAATAACGCTTTTACGCATTTATTCTGCACACATTTAAATATTATATACAAAAAGGCGGCGATTGTCAAGCCTTTTCATTTTACCGAAAAAACTTTGTAACAATCGTCGCCTTTGGACAAAATTACAGCTTAATTTTGTGCAGTTTCGCCAACTTCTTCGCTGTCTGATTCGTTTTCTTCCGATTCAGCAACACCTTCTGCTGCCTTTTCTCTTTCTTCTTTTTCCTTCTCCATTGCCTCAAGACCTGTGCCTGCGGGAATAAGTTTACCTATGATAACATTTTCCTTCAGACCGAGCAGCGGATCTACCTTGCCGTGAATTGCAGCGTCGGTAAGAACTCTTGTGGTTTCCTGGAATGAAGCGGCAGACATAAAGCTGTCTGTTGCAAGTGCAGCCTTTGTGATACCCAGAAGAACCGCTTCGCACTCTACGGGTTCAATCTGTTCGCCGGCTTCCTTGCGCTGTTCAAGCTCATTGTTAACCTTGACAAGCTCGTTCTTGTCAATAACCGAGCCGGGAAGCAGATAACTGCTGCCGGGGTTGGTTACACGAGCCTTTCTCATCATCTGACGAACAATAACTTCGATATGCTTATCGTTGATGTCAACACCCTGTAAGCGATATACCTTCTGTACCTCGGCGATAATGTAGTTCTGAACTGCCTCCTCGCCCTTTACCTCAAGTACATCGTGAGGATTTACGCTTCCTTCTGTAAGCGTGTCACCGGCTTCGATATAATCGCCATCCTGTATTTTCAGCTTGTAGCCGAAAGGTACGGGATAAGGATGCTCCTCGCCGTCAGCTGTTGTAATTATAACGTGTCTGGTTTTCTTTATCTCATCGATTCTTGTCTTACCGGAATGCTTAGCCATAATTGCGGCATTCTTGGGACGACGTGACTCGAACAGTTCTTCTACTCTGGGAAGACCCTGTGTAATATCTTCAGCCGATGCAATACCACCGGTATGGAACGTTCTCATGGTAAGCTGTGTACCGGGCTCACCGATAGACTGTGCGGCAATGATACCAACTGCTTCGCCTATCGTAATCTTCTTGCCGTTTGCAAGTGAAGAACCATAGCACTTTGCGCAGACGCCGTGTTCTGCGTGGCAGGTAAGAACTGAACGAATTTTAACGGTCTTTACGCCGGATGCAACTATCATCTTAGCATCTGCTTCCGTTATCAGCTTATCCTTTGAAACGAGGACTTCACCATTGTCATCGGTGAAATCTTCGGCAAGGTATCTGCCTGTAAGACGTTCTTCAAGCGACTCGATAAGCTCCTTGCCTTCACGGATCTCGTAAATGTCGATACCGTCTGTAGTACCGCAGTCATCTGTTCTTACGATAACTTCCTGTGATACGTCGACAAGACGTCTTGTAAGGTAACCCGAGTCGGCTGTTCTTAACGCCGTATCGGCAAGACCCTTTCTCGCACCTCTTGAAGAAATGAAGTATTCGAGGATGTTAAGACCTTCACGGTAGTTAGCTCTGATCGGGATTTCAATCGTTTCACCCGATGTATTTGCGATAAGTCCACGCATACCTGCAAGCTGTCTTATCTGGTTTGTACTACCACGGGCTCCTGAGTCTGCCATCATATAGATGGGGTTGTAATCGTCAAGACCCTTTGTCAGTGCAACTGTAACATCTGTTGTAGCCTGGTTCCAAACTGAAAGCACCTGAGATTTTCTTTCGGCGTTCGAAATGAAACCGTTGTTGAAATACTCGTTGATTTCCTGAACCTGTGCATCTGCATTTGCAAGAATATCCTTTTTCTCGGGCGGTATTGTAGCATCGCATACGGCTACTGTGATTGCCGCCTTAGTCGAGTATTTGTAACCCATAGCCTTTATTTTATCAAGAACCTGCGCCGTCATAGGTGTTCCGTGAACCTTAAGGCACTTGTCGATGATTTTTCCGAGCTCTTTCTTTCTTACCTTGAAGCCGATTTCGAGATCAAACTTCTTTTCGGGGTCGTTTCTGTCAACGAAGCCAAGATCCTGAGGAATATGCTCGTTGAAAAGAATACGTCCTACAGTAGCGTCGATTATCTTTGTTTCGGGATGATCTCCGCCTACGTCCTTGGTAACTCTAACCTTGATAGCCGAGTGGATCGTAATATCCCCTTCATTGTAAGCCATAATAGCCTCGTTGAAGTCACGGAATACTTTACCCTCGCCCTTTTCACCGGGCTTGTCGATAGTAAGATAATAAGAACCGAGTACCATATCCTGAGTAGGAACTGTAACAGGACGGCCGTCTGAAGGCTTCAGCAGGTTCTTTGCGGCAAGCATAAGTGTTCTTGCCTCGTTCTGTGCTTCCGCAGACAGAGGAAGATGCACTGCCATCTGGTCGCCGTCGAAGTCTGCGTTGAACGCTGTACAAACCAGCGGATGCAGCTTGATTGCACGACCTTCTACGAGTACCGGCATAAATGCCTGAATACCGAGTCTGTGCAGTGTAGGCGCACGGTTGAGCAGTACGGGGTGATCCTTGATAACTTCTTCAAGAGCATCCCATACAGCCGGCTCCTTAGCCTGCTCTACCATCTTTCTTGCACTCTTTATATTGTTAGCGATACCACGCTTGTCAAGCTCCTTCATTACAAAGGGCTTGAACAGCTCGATAGCCATTTCTTTAGGAAGACCGCACTGATCCATCTTAAGATCAGGGCCTACTACGATAACTGAACGTCCTGAATAGTCAACACGCTTACCGAGAAGGTTCTGACGGAAACGTCCCTGCTTACCCTTAAGCATATCCGAAAGAGATTTAAGAGGACGGTTTGAAGGGCCAGTAACCGCTCTGCCGTGTCTGCCGTTGTCGATAAGTGCGTCAACAGCTTCCTGAAGCATTCTCTTTTCGTTTCTGATGATAATGTCGGGTGCGTGAAGTTCCTTCATCTTTGTAAGACGGTTGTTTCTGTTGATAACACGTCTGTACAGATCGTTAAGGTCGGAAGTGGCGAATCTGCCGCCGTCCAGCATAACCATAGGACGCAGATCCGGAGGAATTACGGGTATGCAGTCGAGTATCATCCATTCGGGACGGTTACCGCTGAGTCTGAATGCCTCAACAACATCAAGTCTTTTTAATAACTTGACTCTCTTCTGACCCTGCTGTGTATCCTCAAGCTCCTTCTTGAGCTCCTCGGACAGCTTGTCAAGGTCGATTTCGCAAAGAAGCTCCTTGATAGCTTCTGCGCCCATCTCGGCTCTGAAATCATCCTCATAACGCTCTCTCATATCAGCATACTCTTTTTCTGTGAGTATCTGCTTCTTTGTGAGAACAGTATCGCCGGGATCGACAACTATATACTTTGTGAAGTAAAGAACTTCTTCAAGTCTTTTGGGTGAAATATCAAGTACCTGACCGATACGGCTGGGTGTACCCTTGAAATACCAGATATGCGATACGGGAGCTGCAAGCTCTATGTGACCCATACGCTCACGTCTTACCTTGTTACGGGTTACTTCAACGCCGCAACGCTCACATATTTTACCTTTGAAACGGATTCTCTTGTATTTACCGCAGGAACACTCCCAGTCCTTTGTAGGACCAAATATCTTTTCGCAGTACAGACCGCCTCTTTCGGGCTTCTGTGTTCTGTAGTTGATTGTTTCGGGACGCTCAACAACGCCGTAGCTCCATGCACGGATCTGATCCGGAGAAGCAAGACCGATCTTCATTGAATCAAATGTTTTATATGCCAATTTACAGACCTCAATTCTTTCTATAGAAGTTTATGTGTGATAACACACGCTTTTCTGTCAATGCCTATGCTTAAATCATCGTCTGATTATTCGTCAAACGAGTCGTCAGCGTCATTTTCGTTGAAGTCGATGTCAAAATCATCTTCATCGTCCTTATCGGCATAGAATTCGCTGTCTTCGTCTATATCCTTAGTTGTGAAACCGTCATCAAGAGAGCCATCCTCGGCTACATACTCAAATGTATCCTCGCCTGCTGCCTGACCGTATTCATCGTCTTCTTCGTAAGTCTGTCTGAGATCAATCTCATTCTTGTCCGCATCAAGTACCTTGATGTCAAGACCGAGTGACTGAAGCTCCTTGAACAGAACCTTGAAGCTCTCGGGAACGCCTGCCTTAGGAACAGGATCGCCCTTGACGATTGCCTCGTAAGTTTTAACACGTCCTACTATATCGTCCGACTTTACAGTAAGGATTTCCTGAAGTGTATAAGCCGCACCGTAAGCCTCAAGTGCCCAAACTTCCATCTCACCGAAACGCTGTCCGCCGAACTGTGCCTTACCGCCGAGAGGCTGCTGTGTTACCAGTGAGTAAGGACCGGTTGAACGTGCGTGAATCTTATCGTCAACAAGGTGATGGAGCTTGAGGTAGTACATATAACCTACTGTTACAGGGCTGTCGAACTTCTCGCCTGTACGACCGTCTGTAAGCTGTGTCTTGCAGTCAGGACGCATAGGAATCTTAGAGAAGTCTATCTTTGCGGAATCCTTATCCTTGTAGTTTTCACGTTCAGCCTCAGCCTTTTCAAAGCAAGCTCTGATGTCAGCCTCGTGAGCGCCGTCAAATACAGGGGTCATTATCTGCCAGTCAAGTGCCTTACAAGCATAACCGAGGTGTACCTCGAGAACCTGACCGATGTTCATTCGTGAAGGAACGCCGAGGGGGTTCAGTACAATATCAAGCGGTGTACCGTCGGGAAGGAAAGGCATATCCTCCTGCTTTAAGATACGGGAAACGACACCCTTGTTACCGTGACGACCCGCCATCTTATCGCCGACAGAAATCTTACGCTTCTGTGCGATGTAGCATCTTACCACCATATTTACGCCGGGTGAAAGTTCATCACAGTTCTGTCTTGTGAACACCTTAACGTCAACGATTATACCGCTTTCGCCGTGAGGTACACGAAGTGAATTATCTCTTACTTCTCTTGCCTTATCACCGAAGATAGCACGGAGAAGTCTTTCCTCTGCGGTAAGCTCTGTTTCACCCTTAGGTGTAACCTTGCCGACCATAATATCGCCGGAGTGAACCTCTGCACCGATACGGATGATACCACGCTCATCAAGATCCTTAAGAGCGTCCTCGGAAACGTTGGGGATCTCTCTTGTTATCTCCTCCGGTCCGAGCTTTGTATCACGGCATTCAAGCTCATATTCTTCTATATGGATTGATGTGTAGACATCATTATAAACGAGTTTTTCATTTATAAGAACGGCGTCCTCGTAGTTGTAGCCTTCCCATGTCATGAAGCCGATAAGAGCATTCTTACCGAGTGAGATCTCACCCTGGCTTGTAGCGGGACCGTCAGCAAGAACATCCCCGGTCTTTATCTCCATACCCTTTGTAACGGCAGGACGCTGGTTAACGCAGGTGCCCTGGTTTGAACGCTTGAACTTTATCAGCTTGTAGCTGTGTTCAACACCGTTGTTATCGGTAACAACAATTTCGTCGGCACTGCACTTTGTTACAACGCCGTCTTCCTTTGCTACTACAACCGCACCCGAATCAACGGCTGCCTTGTATTCCATACCGGTACCTACGATAGGATTCTGTGTTACCATAAGCGGAACGGCCTGACGCTGCATGTTCGCACCCATAAGAGCACGGTTTGCGTCATCGTTCTCAAGGAACGGAATCATCGCAGTAGCGACAGAAACAACCATCTTAGGCGAAACGTCCATGTAGTCAACACGGTCACGGTCAACTTCAAGGATTTCTTCACGGAAACGTGCATTTACACGCTTTCTTGCGAATTTTCCCTGCTCGTCAAGAGGCTCGTTGGCCTGTGCTACAACGTAATTATCCTCCATATCGGCAGTCATATAGGTTACTTCGTCAAGTACAACGCCTGTTTCCTTGTCAACCTTACGGTAAGGAGCTTCGATAAAGCCGTACTTGTTTATCTTTGCGAATGAAGCAAGGTAAGAGATAAGACCGATGTTAGGACCTTCGGGAGTTTCGATAGGACACATTCTTCCGTAGTGGGAATAGTGAACATCTCGAACTTCGAAGCTCGCACGGTCACGGGAAAGACCGCCGGGGCCGAGTGCTGAAAGTCTTCTCTTATGAGTAAGCTCTGCAAGGGGGTTGTTCTGATCCATGAACTGTGAAAGCGGCGAAGAACCGAAAAACTCCTTGATAGCCGCAACAACGGGACGGATGTTGATAAGAGCGTTGGGAGTTACCTTGTCGCCTTCCTGTGACTGAAGTCCCATTCTTTCACGGATAACTCTTTCCATTCTTGCAAAACCGATTCTGAACTGGTTCTGTAAAAGCTCGCCTACGCTACGGATACGTCTGTTTCCGAGGTGGTCTATATCGTCAACTTCACCGACACCTTCGCAAAGGTTGATAAAGTAGCTTACTGTTGCGAATATATCGTCAAGAGTGATGTGCTTGGGGATAAGGTCTTCTACTCTGTTTGAAAGCTCGGCTGTGAGTGCCTCAACATCATCGCCGCACTTGTCAAGTATCTCACGCAGTACGCTGAAGCATACCTTTTCGTTGATACCGAGTGATTCTGCATCTATAGATTCGGGAATGTAGCCTGCTATATCGACCATTCCGTTTCCGAGAACCTTTGCTATTTTTTCCTCGGAGAAGATTACGCATTCCTTAACGCCTGCCTGCTCTACAGCCTGTGCCTTTTCAGCGTTGATGAACTCGTTCTCGTCAACAAGGATCTCACCAGTGGTAGGATCAATAATCGGCTGAGCAGCCTTATGACCTGCGATTCTCGAAGCAACGCCGAGCTTCTTGTTGTACTTGTAACGTCCGAATCTTGCAAGGTCATATCTCTTTGCGTCAAAGAACAGATTGTTGATATGAGTATTTGCGGAATCGACCGTAGGAGGCTCACCGGGTCTTAACTTTCTGTATACTTCAAGTAAAGCTTCTTCGGTATTCTTTGTAGCGTCCTTTTCCTGAATCGTCTGAACTATTCTGGGGTCTTCACCGAACAGATCGATGAGGTCGTCATCGCTGCTGATACCGAGCGCACGGATGAATGTTGTTGCCGGTATCTTTCTGTTTTTATCTATACGGACATAGAAGATGTCATTTGAGTCCATCTCATATTCGAGCCATGCACCTCTGTTAGGGATAACAGTTGACTTGAATAACTTCTTACCCGTTTTATCGTAGTCAAAGCCGTAATAAACGCCGGGAGAACGAACCAGCTGAGAAACAATAACACGCTCGGCACCGTTGATTACGAATGTGCCGCTTTCGGTCATCAGCGGGAAGTCGCCCATGAATATCTCATTCTCGACAACTTCTCCGGTTTCGTTGTTTCTGAGCTGTGCCTTTACACGAAGGGGTGCCGCATACGTTGTATCACGTTCTTTGCACTCCTCTATAGAATACTTGGGGTCCTCATCAAGACGATAATCAACGAAACTCAGCACCAGCTTGCCGTTAGCATCGGTAATAGAAGAAATATCCTTGAATACTTCTTTTATACCCTCGTCCAAAAACCACTTATATGAATCCTTCTGAATTTCGATGAGGTTCGGCATCTTCTGAACTTCATTGATTTTGGAAAAACTCATACGGGTATTTCTACCCAGCTTTACCTGCTTGACATTCACCATGGGCTTTACCACTCCTTAATTTATTCACGGATATTTATACGCTCGTGTTTTCCGCATAATAAAGGGAAAATCTACGCTTTTCGACACTGCGGGATTTCATCCTGAACGCATATCAATCCATTATGATACATTTTAGTATTGTACCACATATAAAGGGCAAAGTCAATAGAAAAATCGCTTAACTTTTGTCTTATTTCTCATTTTCGTATCGTTGTTTTAACCGAAAATATGTCAAAATGCTGATTTTGCCATATCAAATTTACATATGTACATTCCTGTTTTATATGACGATACCGCAAATCCGACCTGTAAGCAAAACGGATTTGCGGTATTTAATATAATGTTCGGAAATGCTCGATTTCAAACCGATTGAAATATTTATCACAGGCACAGGTGAAACATTGATACGGTATCTCCCGATGCTATCTTTCCTTCATCGCTCAATACAAATCGGGGAGCGTGTCCTTAGTAACGGCATATTCGCTGTTATATACCTTTTTAAGCTGTCCGAAGGTATTGAACTTTTCGGTGAGGCAGAACGGTTTTGACCAGGTCATATAGGACGACCAGCCGACTCTTTCGGATACTACTGCTTCGGGACTTGGCAATGTGCCTGTTTCACCGATTATCGTTATTTTCTTAGCGGAGGTTATCTCACAGAGGTTATAATACATTTCGCTCTGCGAGGTATGCTCGTGCTCAGGCGGATACATATCCCTCGAAATTATATCCACCACGTCATCGCCCGGATAACATTCGGGAATCTGCGAATTCCACACCCATATAAGATTGTCAAGATGAAATCTGTTCGTGTATCTGTCGTGCATAAGGCGGAACAGCTTTTTAACGGTATCCGCTCCTTTTTTGCCCCACCAGAACCAATCGCCGTCGCCCTCGTGAAAGGGTCGCCACAGAATCGGCACTCCCTTTTCGCAGAAGGGTCGGAGTATTCCTGCCATTGTATCCATATCCGAAAGCAGAGCTTTATTTTCGGGTGTACCGTCAATCACAGCCTTGCTTGCGTCAAAGTCGGTATTTTCGCTGAAGAAGGATTTTGACCTGCCGTAAAGTGGAGAAAACCAGTGCCAGCACATAGTGATAAGTCCCTTTTTCTCTGCCCACTCCCACGCTCTTTTAAGAGTGCCGTAATTCTCCGTGACCTCTGTCATACATTCATCGTCCGTATCGGAATAGTTGATATTCGGTGAATATGAAAGCAGTTCAAAGCCGAGAAGCGCAGGCTGTTTTCCTGTGACCTTTTCTATAAGATGAAGTTCTTCCTGCGCCATAGTCTGCGTATGCTGTCCGGTTATGATTTTTTCATAGGTTATATCGGACAGATATTTAAGCACATTGCGTACACCCTGCTGTGCATTCGGGTTTGAAGGGGTATATAATTTATCGCTCATAAGCGTTCTCCTTTCGGGTAAATCTTTATGTTATGATAACATAAATAAGGTCGGTTAGCAATAGGATGTGATGGTAATAATGAAAAGGTAGCGAATAATTTCTGTTAAAATAACGCAATAATCAACATCGCCTTGACCCGTTTTGATATGTTAATGCAGAAAATCCGCCGTTATAAAAACAGCGGATTCTGTATAGATGTTAACAAACTGCCTCAAGAAAGGCGAACAGGGTGCGGCGGCTTACTGCCTCAGGCGGTTTCTTCAGAGAAGTTACCGGTGTACAGGCTGTAATACTTGCCTTTCTTTTCTATAAGTTCATCATGCGTGCCACGCTCGATAATTCTGCCCTGCTCAAGCACCATAATACAATCGGAGTTGCGCACGGTTGAAAGCCTGTGAGCGATAACGAACGTTGTTCTGCCGTGCATAAGTGCGTCCATTCCCGCCTGTACAAGCTTTTCGGTACGGGTATCTATTGACGAGGTAGCCTCATCAAGAATCAGTACAGGAGGATCTGCGACCGCCGCTCTTGCTATAGATAACAGCTGACGCTGACCTTGGCTTAAATTAGCGCCGTCGCCTGTAAGCATAGTCTGATAACCGTCGGGAAGTCTTCTTATAAAGCTGTCGGCATTAGCAAGCTTTGCGGCGGCTATACACTCTTCATCCGTAGCGTCCAGCTTGCCATAGCGGATATTATCCATTACAGTACCTGTAAACAGATTGGTTTCCTGTAAAACGATACCGAGCGACTTACGCAGTTCGGGCTTCTTTATCTTATTAATATTAATATCGTCATATCTTATCTTACCGTCCTGAATGTCGTAGAAACGGTTTATAAGATTGGTTATGGTGGTTTTTCCTGCACCGGTCGAGCCTACAAATGCAATCTTCTGACCGGGCTTTGCATATAGCTTTATGTCGTGAAGCACCATTTTTTCGTCAGTGTAGCCAAAGTCTACACCGTCAAAGACGATACCGCCCTCCTGCCTTTTATACGATACCGTGCCGTCAGCCTTATGAGGATGCTTCCACGCCCATTTGCCTGTGCGGTGATCGACCTCTGTAATATTGCCGTTTTCGTCAATTTCAGCATTGACAAGCTCAACATAACCGTCATCGTGTTCAGGCTTCTGATCCATAAGATCGAACAGACGCTTTGCACCTGCTGAAGCCATTATTACGAATGTCATCTGCTGGCTTAGCTGTGAGATCGGGTTTGTGAAATTCTTGTTGAGCGTACAGAATGAAACAATAGTACCGAGAGTAAGACCGCCGAAGCCGTTTGTTGCAAGCACTGCACCGAGCAGCGCACATAGAACATAGCTGATATTGCCTATGTTGAAGTTTATCGGCATCAGGATATTCGCATACTTGTTTGCCTTATATGCACTGTTTCTGAGGTTATCGTTTATCTTTATAAAATCGTCTATTGCCTCCTGCTCGTGACAGAACACCTTTACTACCTTCTGACCGTCAAGCATTTCTTCAATAAAGCCATCGACCTCACCAAGATCGTGCTGCTGTTTTCCGAAATATTTACCTGATTTTGCGGCGAGTTTCTTGGTTACAACAAGCATCACAGCCGCCATACCTACGGCAAGTATCGTCATCGGTATGCTCATAATAAGCATAGAAACAAGCGTGATTATAACTGTAGTACCGCAGTTTATCACCTGAGGTATACTCTGTGAGATAAACTGTCTGAATGTATCAATATCATTTGTGTAAACCGACATTATATCGCCGTGCTGGTGTGTGTCGAAATACTTTATCGGGAGCTTTTCCATATTGGTGAAAAGGTCGTTACGGAAGTTTCTGAGCGTACCTTGTCCTACGTTTACCATTATCCTGTTATACGCATAAGATGCCGCCAGACCGACAACGTAAACTATCGCAAGTCTGAGCATTGCAAACGCAAGAGGTGTGAAGTCTGTGCTTTTAGCTGCAATCATAGGCTTGATATAATCGTCAATAAGCGACTGTATGAAAAGCATTCCGACAAGCGTTGTGACTGCCTGCACAAGAATACATACAACAACGCAGATACACGAGAATTTATAACGGCTGAATGTGTATTTAATAATTCTTCCGAGCAGTTTTACCTGTTCCTTCGGTGAAACATCGGGACGGGGTCCCATTTTTCTTTTATCCATTACGTTACGCTCCTTTCCTTAATTCTGAGGGCGGTCAAAGTCGCCGCCGTCCTTTGTCTGAGATTCGTATATATCTCTGTATATCTCGTTATTGGCAACAAGTTCATCGTGCGTTCCGACACCGTTTATTCTGCCGTCGTCAAGAACGACTATGCGATCTGCATCCTGAACGCTTGATACACGCTGTGCAATAATTATCTTGGTTGTACCGGGTATGCACTTTTGGAATGCCGCTCTTATCTTTGCGTCTGTAGCCGTATCCACAGCACTTGTGGAATCGTCAAGAATAAGCACGGCAGGCTTTTTGAGAAGTGCTCTTGCTATACATATACGCTGTTTCTGACCGCCGGATACGTTAGTACCGCCACGCTCGATAACAGTATTGTACTTATCGGGGAAACGCTCGATAAATTCATCTGCGCAAGCCCACTTACAAGCCTCTATACATTCTTCCTCTGTGGCGTTTTCGTTGCCCCAGCGAAGATTATCAAGTATAGTGCCTGAGAACAGGACGTTTTTCTGAAGCACTACCGATACCTGATCACGCAGGAACTTCATATCGTAGTCCTTTACATCAACGCCGCCTACCTTTACGCTTCCCTGCTGTACATCATAAAGACGGCTGATAAGATTTACAAGGCTGGTCTTTCCGCAGCCCGTTCCGCCGATTATTCCGATAGTTTCACCTGACTTTATGTGCAGGTTTATGTCGGTGAGGACCTCCTCTTCGCTTGTCTTATGGTATCTGAAATGCACATTGTCGAAGTCTATGCTGCCGTTTGACATTAACTCTACGGGAGCGAAAGGCTCGGCAAGATCGGGCTGTTCACGCAGAACCTCGGATATACGGCGTATACTTGCAACGCTCATTGTAATCATAACGAATATCATCGAGAGCATCATAAGCGACATCAGCGAACCCATTACATAGCTGAACAGCGATGTAAGTTCGCCTATCTGCAAGGTCTTGTCAACAACGATAAACTTAGCTCCGAACCAGCAGATTGCCATAATACAGGCATAAATCACAAGCATCATCACAGGGTTATTGAAAGCAAGGGTGCTTTCGGCTTTTTTGAACATATTATAAAGATTGCCGGAGGCTTTCTTGAACTTCTCGTTCTCATAATCTTCACGGACATACGATTTCACTACTCTGATGCCTGAGATGTTTTCCTGTACGCTTGCGTTAAGGTCGTCATATTTTGTGAATGCCACATTGAAAATCTTCATTGCCCTGAGCATAATTATCACAAGAACTGCCGCAAGGAAAACTATAGCGCCGAGGAATATAAAGCTCATATCCGCATTTACCACAAAACACATAATCATACTGCTTATCAGCATAAGAGGCGCTCTCACGGCTATTCTTATTATCATCTGATATGCGTTCTGAACGTTTGTTACGTCGGTCGTCATACGGGTAACAAGTCCTGCTGTACTGAACTTGTCTATGTTTGAAAATGAGAAGCGCTGTATGTTACGGTACATCGCCTCTCTTAAATTACAAGCAAAGCCCGACGATGCGCTTGCGGCATATTTGCCTGCCATCATTCCTGCAAAAAGACTTATCATAGCGAGGACTATCATAATTATTCCGTAGAGCAGTATCTTGTTCATATTGCCTTTCTCTACGCCTTCGTCAATCAGCAACGCCATTACGAAAGGGATTATTACCTCCATAACAACCTCAAGTGCCGAATAAACGGGAGCTAAGACAGAGTCTTTCTTGTACTGCTTTACTTGTTTAAGAAGCTCTTTCACTTAATCTGTCATCCTTTCTGTTTTAAGTTATCTGTATTTATGTTGTCTATATTGTTCAGCAGCTTTTTCTGAAGCCGCATGAATTCATTAAGCTCGGAATCCGTAAAGCTGCGGAATGCCGCCTGCTCTATATTCCTCATGTGACGGGATATAAGCCCTGCTGTCTGTCTGCCCTTATTTGTTGCAGTAAGATTTTTGTAGCGTTCATCGCTTTCACAGCCGGTACAGCTTATATATCCCGATTTTCTCAGCTTTTTAATAAGTGCGGAAACCGAAGGCTTTGAGATGCAAAGATGTTTATGCAAGTCGGCGGCGAATATATCTTTTTCGGGGGAATTTGCAATATACATAAGCACTCTGCCCTGTGCCGCAGTTATGTCAATATCGGCAAAAATCACGTTCAGGCTGTTTTCGATACGCTGATTTATGGTCTTGTTATCAATCATTATCGCCTGAATGTCGGTTTCATTCATAACGGTTAACCTCCTTACCGGTAATATGCTAACAGTTTATCTCCTTGATAATAATACACCAAACGGTCTTGAATGTAAAATACAAATATGTTATAATCGATAAAGAATATTTATCGTTAATTAAAAAAGGAGTTTGTTATGAATACTACTCAGCTTGAATGCTTTCTTGCGGTTGCAGAAACCCTCAATTTTTCAAAAGCGGCGGAAATGGTGAATATAAGCCAGCCTGCCGTCAGCCATCAGATCTCATCGCTTGAGGCTGAACTTGGGGTGCGGTTGTTTCTGAGAACGAATAAAAGCGTTCAGCTTACAAAAGAGGGACTGAGCTTTATAGGCGATGCGGAAACGATAGTCAGGACGGCGATGAATTCTATTCATCGCCTGAGTACCAATGTTAAGGAGAAAAATCGGACAGTAGCTATCGGTGTTCATAATCAGTACGAGCTTGATGCAGCTGTACCGGTGATGAACATTATCGGAAAGATGTATCCGAATTTTGAGCCGGAGATTACTATGATGCCGTTCAAATCGCTTGATAATCTGCTCGAGGAAAACAAGCTGCAGATCATATTCGCTATAAAGGCTGAAAACGAAACCGCAAAAGCTGAGTGCTTTACTGCTCTGTGCGAGTGTCCGGTTATGCTGTTATGCCGGAAAGACGATGAACTGAGCGGAAGAAAAAGCATAAATATAAACGATATAAACGGCAGACGTGTTATACTTATTAATAGGCCCAAGTGTCCAGATGCGGCAATGGAAGGGTATATGAAGCTCGGTATGCCGAATAACAGCAACGTACTGCTTGCGGACGGCTGCGAGGTGGCTTTTGCTATGACAAAGGCAGGGCTTGGAGTAACCGCTTTTCCGATGATGCCGTGTATGAATGACAGCGAACTTGCATATATCCGCATTGACGGATTGGCACCGGTGTTATTGGGGCTGTATTCAAAGAAGCTGATAAAAGGCGAGCCTGCTTATGAATTTGTTGCGGAAGCAAAAAAATTCTATAAAAATTACCGATACCCTATTGACAAAACGAAAACCGTATGATAAACTATATACAGTTAGCTTAGGCTAACACAGTTACATAAGACAACTTAACGAATGAACGGCATTACGCCGTTTATTTAAACGGATACGGTTAGTTTAGACTAACACATTTTATCAGAAAGGACAGGATATGAGCGTAGTAATAATCGGCGGTAACGAGCGTATGGAAACACGCTATGCAGATATATGCAAGGCTTACGGTTACGATAAGGCTAAAGTCTTTGTAAAAGAAAACAGCTCACTTAAAAAGAAAGTCGGCACTCCCGATTTACTGATACTGTTTACAAATACGGTATCGCACAAGATGATGCTGAGTGCAACACAGGAGGCGAAGCGCAACAGCGTTCCTGTGGCAAGAGTACACTCAAGCAGTGTGGTTGCATTATCACAGCTTTTAGCGGAAAGAAGTGCGTCATTATGAACGGATACTGTTTTGAACAATATCTGATTGACAACTGCTCCCCTACTCTTGCATCGCTAAAGACGGCGAATCTTTTTAATTACAGATACAGCAGTACAGACGAGCTTAACAAGGCTGTAGAGCGTTGGAACAAGGAACTTTCCGGCAAGGGAATTACCGTAACGGTTCTGAGAAAGCGTGAGAACACGGCACTTATATATGTGTACAGGGCGAAACGTCTCGCCAAGGATCTCAGCCGACCGGGCGTTGAGCGTTTTATGAAATGTCACGGATACGAGAATACAGATATTGATTTGTGCCTTGAGGTACTTGGCGGCAAGCTGGCAAAAAGCGATTTGTTTCCGCACGAGATAGGGCTGTTCTTAGGTTATCCGCTCGGAGATGTTATCGGATTTATTGATAACGGGGGCAAAAACAGCAGATGCACGGGCTGTTGGAAGGTATACTGCAACGAGTGCGAGGCTATGCGCACCTTTGCGAGATTCGACAAGTGCAAAGCTGTCTACCAAAAGATGTGGGCAAACGGCAGGAGTATCGTGCAGCTTACGGTTGCATAATATAAAAAATATCAGAATGAAAGGATTTTTATTATGAAAACAGCAGTAGTATATTGGAGCGGAACAGGCAACACCGAGGCTATGGCAAGCTCGGTTGCAGAGGGCGCAAAGAGCGCAGGCGCAGAGGTAAGCGTATTTACAGCGGCAGACTTCTCGGCGGATATGGTAGATCAGTTTGATTCTATCGCTTTCGGTTGTCCTTCAATGGGCAGTGAACAGCTTGAGGACAGCGAGTTCGAGCCTATGTTCAACGCTTGCGAAGCAAAGCTGTCAGGCAAGAAGGTAGGACTTTTCGGTTCTTACGGCTGGGGCGACGGCGAATGGATGAGAAACTGGGAGGAACAGTGCATCGCTGACGGCGCAGTTATGGCAGGCGAAGGCGTTATCTGCAACGAAGCTCCCGATGACACAGCTACCGAGCAGTGCGTTGCTCTCGGTAAGGCGCTTGCATCATAAATTCAGAATACAGCTTAAAGATAAACAAACATACTCCGTAAAACACCGCAGAGGAAATGCTCTGCGGTGTTTTTATATGAATTTATAGATTAACGGCAATCTCCTGAAGCAAATTACAAGCTGATAATATTCAGCTGGAGCGGTAGAATTATAAAATTGCGTTTATACACTAAACTGTTCGTATAAACAATAAAAAATTATAACAATTCAATGTTAATCTTGGGATGAGTGCTATTGCTGCTCCAAGTAACCCACGCAACATAATCTTCCCATTTTTCAAGACTTTTGAAGTTTTCATACTCTTTTTTAAACTCTTCAACTTTATCGTTGGGAATAAGCCATCCGCTACAATCTGTGCATATTATATCGTCAGTCCATAAATCGTTGCCTTCAACACAATCTAAAAAGAACACCGCATTTTTATCTGCTGCTGATTCCTGTACCAATTTAAAGAAAGCAATAAATCTGCTTTCTTCCCGACTTCTTAACCCAACCATTATTGCTTTCCTCATTTAAAAAAGTATTAAATTTGCCATTGGTCTTAACAATTACGCAAGATTTATCCTTCATTCAGAATTTAATTTCTACGTCCGCCCACTAAACCGCATTGTTCACATTTCATCAGGCTTATCAATTTCAAAGCTATACTCTGAATTGTTACATCTGTCGTAACTCGGATTTTTAAACGAACTGATTATTTCGAGTGGAATACCGTCGGGATAAGCCTTGCAACTCATGCCCCATTCACCCTTATCACCTGTTCTGTTTTTACAAACATTACATTTAACCGTATTCGATGAAATCATTATTATATCCCCACTTGGCACGAATTTTCGCTTACCAGTTCAACAATTTTATCGGAATGTCCTATTCTGCGTAAAGCCATACAGTCCGAATAAAATTCATATATGTTTCTCATACGCATATCAGAATGTATCTTCTGCTCGAATTTACCTAATTCTGATAATTTCTTGCCACTTTCAATTATACCACCGTTTTCCTTATAGTCAACCGGCAAGCATGCAATTTGCTTGCATTTTCGCTGTTTCGGAATAATTCTCATTAGCGTACAGGTATTATCACTTTTCATTTGTGATTTTTTGCGATTGATTTCGGGTATAAAAATCCCCCCGACATCAGTCAGGCGGTAGAATTATATATGCCGTTTTTGATTTATGCAATAAAGAGTTCCGAACCTGTTTCGATATTGCAAGCTTTCATCAGGACAGTTGTGCTTTTCGCAATCTCCGATGGTTCATTGTATCTTATCATTGCCACTGAAACGACTTCATATATCCTGCCACTCTTATCGTACAACTTTGTGCCATTTTTGAGCTTTTCACACTTACCCTCCAAAGTAACAGACAACATATCGCCTATTTTAAAGACATCAAGAACTTTAAACATATCAGTAGCCTCCATTTTATTATATGCCATTAGTTAGCACAGAGATTCGCATATATCCGATTGTAACAGCATAATATCAATACAATACACCCGGTTGCATAACAAACTCATCCCACTCTTCAAAGAAAAGATTGCGATGCTCACGTTTGCTTCGTTCAAGCCTGTCAAAAAACTCTTCGTCAGTTTTGTAACCTGAGCTGATATAGGTTTTTCCTGTATCAGGGTCAACCGCAAAAATATTGCTACTCGGCTCAGCAAATGCACATTCGCTATTACCGAATTGTTCTCTGTACGCCCATATACATTTAGATGTAAGCATTATATCAAACCTCTTAACTCATTCTACAATCTCAAAATCGTACTTGAATTCGTTTTTGAGAAATCAGGCAGAGTTTGAACAGAACTTTTGGTTTTATCCATTCTCATTATACCACCTTTTTCCTGATAGTCAACCGACAAGCCTGCGATTTGCTTGCATTTTCCGCATTTGCGACATAATCCTCGTTAAGCATTGGGTGATAAAACACCGCAGAGGAAATGCTCTGCGGTGTTCCCTTTTCCCCCTTGACAATCCCTCTCCTCTGTGCTAAAATAATACCATACAGAAAAGCTATGACAAGAAACAGTAGATAAATCTGCGTCACAGAGAAAGAGCGGTTGGTGTAAGCTCCCGACAAGGTTTTATCGAACCCGTCTTTGAGCTGTACACGATGAGTGTTACCGGTTTCTCCCGTTACAGAGATACAAGTGCGGTTATACCGAATTTAGGTGGTACCACGGAACAATGTTTCGCCCTAAGCAAATTTAATGCTTCGGGCTTTTTTTATGCCCGGAATTCAGGAGGATATGCAATGAAACTCGACAAGCTGGTCGGCGACCGTTTTAAAGAAAGACCCTCGGACTGTCAGATAGACAGCCACGCAATTATGGTGAGAGGCGGCTATATCAAGTATATGGCTAACGGTATCTTCTCGTCATACACGCCCACAAAGAGAATCACAAAGAAGATCGAACAGATCATCAGAGAAGAAATGGACAAGATAGACGGACAGGAAGTACAGTTCCCTGTCGTTATGCCCGCTTCACTCTGGCAGGAGTCAGGCAGATACGAAAGCATCGGCAGTGAACTGCTACGTTTTACAGACCGCAACAGGATGCCTATGGTACTCGGTATGACACACGAGGAAGCCGCTGTGCATCTTGTGCGTGAATACGGCAAGAGCTATACGAAGTACCCCTTCATGATTTATCAGATACAGACTAAGTTCCGTGATGAAGCTCGTCCGAGAGGCGGTCTTATCAGAGTCCGTGAGTTCACAATGAAGGACGCTTACTCGTTCCACACATCGCAGGAAGATCTTGAGCAGTATTACGATAAGTGCCACAAGGCTTATGAAAACATATTCAGACGTGCAGGTGTTCCCGAGGTAATCTCGGTCAAGTCCGATTCGGGTATGATGGGCGGCAGTATTTCGCACGAATTTATGCTCCTTACACCCGTAGGCGAGGATACGATCGCAAGCTGTCACGAATGTGGTTTCAATGCTAATATGGAAGCCGCAGACAGCATTATCGAGAACACAAGAGATGACGTTTCCGCACCTATGGAGCTTGTTCATACTCCGAATATCCATACGATAGAAGAAATATGCGACTTTTTGCATACTCCCAAGGAAAAGAGCTGTAAGGCTGTTGTATATCAGAGAAACGCAGATGACAGCTATGTTGTCGTATTCACAAGAGGCGACATTGACGTAAACGAAACAAAGCTCCGCAACTTCTTAGGCTGTGAGATCCACCCTGCCGTAATCACAGAAGAATGCGGCCTTAACGCAGGATATATCGGACCTGTCGGTCTTCCCGAAAATATGACCGTTCTGTTTGATACTTCGCTTCAGAATACAAACAACCTTTCTTGCGGTGCAAATAAGGAAGAATATCACTACACGGGTCTTGACATTGACCGTGATTGTGCAAACGTTGAATATCACGACTTTGCAAAGATTCTTGACGGCGGCATCTGCCCCAACTGCCACAAGCACTCGATTTCAATATCAAGAGGTATCGAGGTCGGAAACATATTCCAGCTAGGCACAAAGTACACAAAGACAATGAATATGACCTACCTTGACAGCAACGGCGAGGAAAAGACACCTATCATGGGCTGTTACGGTATAGGTGTCGGCAGACTTGCGGCTTCGGTATGCGAGGCGCACCACGATGATTACGGTCCTATCTGGCCTATGCCTATTGCTCCGTGGCAGGTTCATATATGCGCTGTACGTTCAGATGACGCAGATGTAAAGGCTTGTGCAGATAAGCTGTATGACGCTTTACAGAACGCAGGTGCTGAGGTTATATACGACGACAGACAGGTAAGCGCAGGCGTTATGTTCTCTGACGCAGACCTTCTCGGCGTACCGCTGAGAGTTGTTGTAAGCCCCAGAAACCTGAAGGACAACTGCTGTGAGATTTCTGCAAGGGATAAGAGCTTCTCATATAAAATTCCCGTTGAGGAAACCGCAGACAAGGTTCAGGAGCTTATAAAAGAGCTTATAGCTAAGTTCAACGATTGAGATTTTTAATTGAATAGTCTGAGGGCAGTGTTTCGGCACTGCCCTCAGTTTGTAGAAAAAGTCTGTTTTTTCAAAAAAGTGCTTGTTCTCAATCCCTATCCCCAAACCCCTTTCCCTGGGAAAGGGGCTGAATGTGGGGCTGCCGCCCTCACCCCGCTTGGGGCTACGCCCCAAACCCCATTTTTAGAAGTTATGTAGGTTTTTTCGACAGTCTGAGGGCAGTGTTTCGGCACTGCCCTTTTTATCGTAATATTTCTTTACTTACAGGGGAAAATGTAGTAGAATAATAACAGAAACTAAAAACACGGAGGTAATAATATGTGTACAGCCGCAACATACAAGACAGAAGATTTCTATTTCGGAAGAACGCTTGATTACGAATGTTCATACGGCGAGGAAATTACAATCATGCCGAGAAATTTCAGATTGCAATTTCTGAATATGGGAGTTTTCGAAAGGCACTATGCAGTGATCGGTACGGCTCATATTGCCAAAGGTTACCCTTTGTTCTATGACGCAATGAACGAAAAAGGTCTTTGTATGGCAGGGCTTAACTTTGTCGGCAATGCCCGTTATTTTAAAGATATTCCCGATAAGGACAACGTAGCACAGTATGAATTTATTCCGTATATTCTCGCAAAGTGTGCAGATGTAAATGAAGCAAAAGAACTGATTTCAAAAATCAATATAACCGATACACCCTTTGACGAGCAGATGCCTGCAGGTCAGCTCCACTGGATAATTGCGGACAGGAACAGCGCAATAACCGTTGAATCGGTATCGGACAGAATAAAGGTTTATGATAATCCGATAGGTGTGCTTACAAACAATCCGCCCTTTGACGAGCAGATGTTCAGATTGAACGATTATATGCATTTATCAAGAAAACAGCCTCAGAACAATTTCTCAGATAAGCTGGAACTTAAAACCTACAGCAGAGGAATGGGAGCTATCGGACTTCCGGGCGATTTATCGTCACAATCAAGATTTGTGCGTGTGGCTTTTGTAAAGGCTAACTCCGTTTCCGGCAAAGGCGAAACCGAAAGCGTAAGCCAGTTTTTCCATATACTCGGCTCGGTTGACCAGCAGAGAGGCTGCTGTGAGGTAAAAGACGGAGAGTACGAGATTACTATCTATACCTCGTGCTGTAATGCGGATAAAGGCATTTATTATTACACAACTTACGATAATCACCGCATTTCCGCTGTTGATATGAGAAAAGAAAACCTTGACGGTAATGAACTTATCTCTTATCCTATGATAACAGAAGAAAGAATCAACTATCAGAACTGAGCGGATATATTATTAGAAATTATGCAAACAGAATACCCCTGTGAAATTTGACACAGGGGTATTCGTATATGGGAAATGGATTAAGAGGATAGCATAATAATATCGAGATTTGCAATTTCGAGCAATCTCGTGCTGTTTTTACGAAAATATTATAAACCATATTTTCCTGCTTGTAAACAGTTTTTTCAAAATTAACGCATTTTATGCAAAAATAGCACAAAAGAGGTACGATTTTTTTCATCGTACCTCTTTACAAAATAAATTTATCTGTTCTCGGCTTCATCGGGATTAAACGCATAATCCTCAGGCTCTTCATCTGTTGATACCAGCTTGTGCATACAAGCGGTGCAATATGTGTTGCTGAATCTGTTCTTTGTACCGCACACGGGGCAGGTAACGATTTTCTTCATCAGCTCGATTCTTGCGTTGCACTGTGCCATTTTCTTATAAAGATGGTCAATATCCATTACAGCCTGCGCTATTCTGTCAGCATCTGAACTGTCGTTTTTAACCATACCGTACATAGTTCTGCCAAGTTCGGTGTATTTTGCCTTTATCAGTGCGTCAAGCTGAATACATCTCAGCTTCAGTTTTGAAATACCGATAACCTCGTCTGCCTTGCGTATGCCCGTATCGGTAAGCTGTTTTGCTTTTTCTGATATAAAATCAATTTCGTCTTTAAAATCCATAGCCGTGTTTCCTTTCAGAAATGCTTTTTTATATTGTAGCACAATAAGAAAAATTATGCAAGAGTTAATTTTTCTTCAAAGAAATTCTCAATATCACGCTTACGCTCATTCATCAGAGCAAAACATGAAATATATTCATAAGGATATTTGTAATTGATGACTCTTGAAACGTTCTTGCCGTCATATAGCTTTGTTGATGCTCCGCAGCCTGCGGCGAGTATCGTCTGCACATCTTCCATAATGCAGATATTATAGATGCTTTCAAAGCCGTCTTTGCAATAGCCGATGTTTTCAAGGTTGTCGGCTATATTCTTCTGACGGTAAAGATAATACGGGAAATAGCCTTTTTCGCAAAGCATATCGTATGCCGTATCGGTCATATATTTTGCACCCTTGCCTATATCGTCGCCGAACCTGCGGAATAATGCCGATGAGCGTTTAAGGCTGAGCGTGTGAACGGTGATATTTTCCGGAGATAATTCGCAAAGCTGTTGCAAAGAAGCTTCAAAGCTATGCTCTGTTTCGGCGGGCAGTCCTGCTATTATGTCGGAATTTATGCAGTCGAAACCGACCTTTCGTGCTATATCAAACGCTTCACACACCTGCTTTACCGTATGACGTCTGCCGACCGCTTCAAGTACGCTGTCGTTCATTGATTGCGGATTTATGGATATGCGCCGTACACCGCCGTTTTTAAGCGCCATCAGCTTATCTTCCGTTATGGTATCGGGTCTTCCCGCCTCGGCGGTAAATTCACGGATATTTGCAATATCAAATTCACCGAGTTTATCAATAAGGCGGTCAAGCTGAGAAGCCGACAATGTGGTAGGCGTTCCTCCGCCGATATACACAGTATCGACTTTAAGCGAAAAACGTTTCACAATATCGGCATAAATATCAAGCTCTTTCAGCAAAAGCCCGAAATAATCGTCTATCAGCTTTAATGCACCCTCGCCGGAAGCGGAGATAAACGAACAATAGCTGCAACGTGACGGGCAGAAAGGAATCGAAATATACAGGCTTATCTTTCTAAGGTCAAGCGAGTCCAGAACCGGTTTTTGAATGCGTATTACATCGTTTGCAAGCCGTATCTTCTTATCGCTTACAAGCAACGAGTTACGAAGATATTCTTCCGCATTGTCACGGGTTTCGTAAATGCTTCGGATATATTTCACGGGGCGTACTCCCGTAAGTATTCCCCACGGAAGCGGAGCGTGACCGTGCTTTTCCATACATCTGCAAAGAAGCCGGCAAAGTTCATTCTCATAATCAGGCGGTTCGCAGACGTCTGAGGATTCCTTATACACCGTATCATTATCAGATACAGTAACGGATAGTTTGCCGTTATCGGCGCAGAAGTATGCGTAATCTGTGCCGTCGGGAGTTTTGTCGGTATAAAACTCAAGCCTGTGCGGCAATGAGAAATTTCTTATCAGCCGCTCAAGCTCGTAGGCATATTGATATGCCGTGTTATCAAAATACAGCGATTTTATCATATCAGAAGAAATCTACCGGGCTTTGTCCGAGAAACTGATTGAACTTCTTTTCCTGTTTAAGAGTAGTCGAACTGCCGTGACCCGGATAAATGAGATAATCCTCACGCAGTGCGGCGATTCGTGCAAGGCTGTTTCGCTGTGCGATATAGTCGCCCGAATAGAAATCAGTTCTGCCGGCAGAGCCTTCAAAAATTGTGTCGCCTGCAAACATACAGTTATCCGCAAAGTAAACCACGCTTCCTGCGGTATGTCCGGGGGTGTGCATAACGCTGAATTCGATCTCATCAAGGCGTATGATGTCGCCGTCGGAAACAAGCACATCCGCAGTAAAGGGTTTGTAGGAATAATCGGGGCAGAGATATGCCACGTTCTTTATCGTATCATCGAGCATACATTCGTCCTTTGAATGTATATATACCTTTGCGCCTGTCTGTTCCTTAAGGTCTGCAACGGCTCCCGTATGATCAAAATGTCCGTGCGTCAGAAGTATCATTTTAAGTTCGGCGTTTTCTTTTCCGAGTGTATCAAGGATACGCTGTGCATCGTCCGCAGGGTCTATTACTGCGGCATTTCCTGCGGCACTGATTACTATATAACAATTGGTTGCAAGCTCGCCTAATGTGAGCGTTTTAATTTCCATTACTGTTTTCCTGTCCTTTCGGCAGAGATTACTCCGGGTATCTTCTGAAGTCTGAGTATGATGCTCTTAAGCTGATCTATACCGCTGACCTCGATTGTGAGAATTATATTTGCATTACCGTTCTTGAGATAGTGGGCGTTTATCTCGTGGATAGGCAGATGGTTACTTGCTATTGCAGTGGTAATATCGGCGATAAGCGCAGTTCTGTCATCTGCGATAATATCTATCGTGGCTCTGAATGCACTGCTTGAGTTCACTGCCCAATGCGCCTTTATCCATCTGTCCTTGTTTTCTCCCTGCATACCGATTTTTACATTCTGACAATCGGCTTTATGGATTGACACGCCGTAGCCACGGGTGATAAAGCCCATAATATCGTCGCCCGGAAGCGGATTACAGCACTGTGCGTATTTTACCGCACAGTCTTCTATTCCGTCAAGCACAACGCCGTTCTTCTGTGCTCTCTTGTTGTTGTCGGCGATGGTCTTTTCTATGTCGATAGGCTGTGTCTGAACAGCATTTAATCTCTGCTGTTTTACCTGCTCTTCTTTCAGGCGTGTAATGATTTTGGATAGCTGTACGCCTCCGTAGCCTATAGCCGCATATAAATCGTCAATCGAGGATAAACGCTGACGGTGTGCCGCCTGCAAGAGTATTTCATCATCGACCGCAATATTGTTTCTGCGTATCTCTTTTTCAAATGCCGCTTTACCGCACTCAATATTTTCTTCTCTGCGTTCACGCTTGAACCACGCTCTTATTTTTGCTTTTGCTTCGTTGGTTTTTGCGATCTCGCTCCAGTTGCGGTTAGGTCCGTAATTATCGCTTCCGCTGGTCAGTATCTCAACAATGTCGCCTGTGTGAAGCGTGTGGTCAAACGGCACCATTCTGCCGCCGACCTTTGCGCCTGTCATCTTATTGCCGACCTGCGTATGAATAGCGTAGGCAAAATCTATAACGTTAGAGCCTGCAGGCAGTGTTATAACATCGCCCTTAGGGGTGAAAACATATACGTCGTCGGGGGCGAGATCGACCTTGATAGCCTCGGAGATCTGCTCTACATCGTCAGCTTCCTGCTGCTGTTCAAGAAGCTGTCTTATCCAGTCGAAACGCTTTTCGCCTGCAACATTTCCCGATATTCCTGCTTTATATTTCCAGTGTGCCGCAACGCCGTACTGAGCGGTGTTGTGCATTTCCTGCGTTCTTATCTGTACTTCAAAGGGTATTCCTTCCCTGCCGATAACGGTCGTATGGAGCGACTGGTATCGGTTGGGCTTGGGCATAGCTATATAGTCCTTAAAGCGATAAGGGATAGGACGGAACATATCGTGAATGATACCGAGTACGTTGTAGCACTCGACAACTGTCTGAAGAATGATCCTCACGGCATATATATCGTATATCTCCGAAAAATCCTTTCCCTTGACATAAACCTTCTTGTAAATACTGTATATGCTTTTTACTCTGCCCTCGATTATCGGCGGAGGCTGAATATCCGATATACGCTCTCTTATCATACCTTTTATCTTGTCGATAAACGTATCACGTTCATCCTTGTGGACATCAAGAAGCGACTCTATCTCCTTGAAGCCGTAAGGGTCAAGGTAGCGCAGGGCAAGGTCTTCCATTTCTTCCTTTACGTCACTGATACCGAGCCTGTGGGCTATAGGTGCGTAGAAGTTCATCGTTTCAAGAGAAGTCTTACGCTGTTTTTCGGGCGGTCTGCTTGCAAGCGTCCTCATATTATGAAGTCTGTCGGCAAGCTTTATGATAATAACACGAATATCCTTTGACATTGCGATAAGTATCTTACGGATATTCTCTGCCTGCTGTTCCTCACGGGTGTTAAGGGGAACCTGACCAATCTTTGTAACGCCGTCAACAAGATGAGCGACATCCTCACCGAATTTCTTCTGTATCACATCAAGACCGACATCTGTGTCTTCTACCACGTCATGCAGGAGAGCGGCGCATATTGTATCTGTATCCATGCAGAACTGTTCTACAAGTATATATGCTACTGCTACAGGGTGCGTAATATAAGGCTCACCGGACGAGCGGAAAACACCGTCGTGCGCTTTTTCCGCCAGCTCATAAGCCGCCTGTATTTTATCAAGGTCGTAGCTCTTTCCTACTTCCTTTATCTTGTCAATAAGCATATCTATTGTATATGTCATGCTTACAGCCTCCGTTTATCGTTAATTTTTCAGCTGCAGGATTTCATAATTCTTCTTATCACTGCCGAGTTTTCAAGTTCTATACGTCTGCCGCCTTTTATGAAATTCATCGTACCGTTTATTCTGTCCAGCTCAAGATGACCGAATTCCGCAAAAACATGAAGGCACATCATAAAAAGGCAGTAATTCATACCGTGCGACATTGCAATCTGTGCGGCTGAATCTATAGAGGTCAGCTTTCTTGCAAGGTCGAACGGAAGCTTCATGTTCTCCTTATCGGGCAGGATACGTTTAAGAAGTCTTGAATCGGTTTTTTCGCCTCTGAGGATCTTTTCATAGAAATTCCTTGCGGCAAAATACTTATCCTGCGTAAAATCACTTCTGCGTATGTCCTTTACTCTTACGCTGACGCTTTTTTTATCATTATATTCGTTTATTTCGATATGGCTCAGCACATCGACCTTATCTCCGGGATAATATCCGAACTTATCAAACGATGTTCCGAAGCAGAGGAATTTGAACTGCGAGCCTTTATACTCTGCGGTAAACGATGTATATTTACCGTCTTTGAGCGGTCTTGATGATATGATCGTACAGTTTCTCATCAAAAACAGCGGAGCGTTATTTTCTTCCCCGTAAGGCTGTAAGTGACGAAGATTCTCGATTGAAGATATTTCAAGGTCGGACAGCTCCGGCTCAATATCAGCCTCCGTTGTCATAACCGGCATTGAAGGGAATTTTTCGTCCGCATAGCTTCTCAGCTGTGCTATAAAATCATCTACCTTGTCTTTCGGAAGTGAAAAGCCTGCCGCCTTCGTATGACCTCCGAAACGTGTAAGATGCTCACTGCACGCATCAAGTGCGGTATAAAGTGAAAAGCCTTCGATGCTTCTCGCTGAGCCTCTTGCCTCATCGCCCTCTATACCTATGACGATACAAGGCTTTTCATAAAGCTCAAGAAGTCTTGCGCTTACTATACCTATAATTCCGTGATTCCAGCCCTCGCCGCAAACAATAAGCACACGGGAGTTGAACGCTTTAGGGTCGGAAATAAGCTGAGCCTTTGCCATTTCGAGAATATCGCTTTCGATCTGTTTTCTCTTAGCGTTCAATTCATTCAGTTCCTGTGCTTTTATCTCGGCTATCTGTCCGGTCTGAGCCATAAGAAGCTCTGCCGCCGCTTTCGGACTGTCATAACGTCCTGCGGCATTTATACGGGGGCATAAGCCGAACGCTATGCCTGTAGAAGTAATACTTTCAGCATCAAGTCCTGCCACATTGATAAGTGCCTGAAGTCCCTGATTTTCGCTGTACTGCATTTCAAGAAGTCCACGCTTAACTATTATGCGGTTTTCTCCTGTCAGTGCGACAACATCGCCTATAGTGCCGATAGCCGCAAGGTCGGCATACTGCTCAAGAACGCCTTCAACATCACGTTCCAGCGCCATAATTAGCTTTAGCGCAACTCCACAGCCTGCAAGTTCTTTATAGGGAGAACTGTCATCTTGTCTGTGCGGATTTACTATAGCCTCCGCTTTAGGCAGAATCTCTGGGAGCTGATGGTGGTCGGTAACTACCAGCTTCATTCCAAGTTCATATATAAGTTCTGCCTCGTTGACGGCTGAAACGCCGTTGTCAACCGTTATTATAAGACCCGTACCGTCCTCGTGCAGTTTGCGTATCGCATTTTCGTTCAGCCCGTAGCCTTCTTCACGGGTGGGTATGTACCAGTTAACGTCAGCGCCTATTGCATCAAGATGTGTAAAAAGCATAACGGTAGATGTAACGCCGTCGCAATCGTAATCGCCGTACACGGTTATCTTTATTTCGTTATCGACCGCCGCTTCTATCGCCTGCACAGCTTTATCCATATCCGCAATAAGCAATGGGTCGGAAAGCTCCGTACCGTTGAAATACTGCTGTGCCTGCTCGGCTGTGTATATTCCTCTGCCGACAAGCAGACTGCACAAAAGCATCGGCAGTCCCGTGTCGGTTTTAAGTTTCATTGCAAGCGCATTGTCCGTATTTCTGACAAGCCATTTTTTCATAAGAAATTATATCCTCTTGATAAGTTCTTTCAGTTCTTCCGATGTAAAACGATATTTATTATCGCAGAAATGACAGCACACTTCCGTGACCGGTTCTTCCTCTGCAAGCTTTGCAAGCTCGTCCTTGCCGAGTGTTATCAGCACCTGCTCGGTACGCTCTCTTGAGCAATCGCAGTAATACTGTGCCTCCCAGCTGTCAAGTATCTCTCCGTCAAGACCTTTGAGTCCTTTCAGCGCTATTTCTTCGGGAGAAAGTCCGTCCTCAAGCATTTTTGTAACGGACTGCATATCCTTTATATTTTCTTCGATAAAGTCTATAGCGGCTTCGTTCACAGGCGGTACAAGCTGTATCATATATCCGCCTGCTTTTTTTATCGTGAGGTCGGTATCCACAAGTACGCCGAGCGCACAAACAGTAGGTATCTGCTCACTTACCGCATAATACTGCGTTACGTCTATAGCTATTTCTCCGCTCACTATAGGCACCTGTCCTACATAAGGCTCTTTCATACCGAGATCTCTTATTACCGAAAGATAACCGTCCGTGCCTACTATTCCTCCGACATCCAGTTTGCCTTTGGAGTTGAGCGGCAGATCGGCAAAAGGATTATCCATACAGCATTTTACGTTGCCTCTGTAATCGGCTACGGTCGTAATTGTACCGATTTTTCCGCCGCCGTTTATCCTCAGTTCAAGTCTGTCGGTTTCGTTTTTCATAAGCGCACCCATAATACAAGCCGCAGTTGCAAGTCTTCCTGCCGCCGCCGACGCTGTTGCGGATGTGCCGTGTATTCTGTGTATTTCATTTACAATATCGGTAGTGTCAACAGCACTGCAAAGCGCACTGCCGTCTGCCGATAAAGCTCTTACTATCTTTCCCATTTATTTTGTTTCCTTTGCACAGCAGTAAAGCACCTTTTCGCTGTCCTCACTGCCCTTTTCTGTTGTCATATAATTATATCTGTCAAGAATTCTGAAGCCTGCCTTATGCAGTAATTCTTCAATTTCTTCAAGCGGTAAAGCTATCTCCGAAAAATCCTCACAGGAACGCTCATAAGAGCCGTCCTCGTTTTCAGTGAAAATATCAAGTGCAATATCGACCCTGCTATCCTCACTGTCACTGTCAAGATAATTCTGCCACACGCAATAGACGCTTTCCATATCATACACAAATGTGTTATCCGCAAGCACCTCTCTGTGCTTTCTTACCGTATTAATGTCAAATACGAAAAGTCCCTCAGGGTCGCAGAAAAGTGATACGGAGCTGAAGCAACGCAGTATATCCTCTTTGCTGTCAAGATGATTTATGCTGTCAAGCACGCATACTGTAACGTCAATAGTGCCGTACATATCAAGCTCGCACATATCCTGACAGAGATACTCTATGTTTTTGTGCGGTTTTTCCTTTGCCACACTGAGCATTTCTGTGCTTAAGTCCACTCCGATAACATCATATCCGAGAGCGGAAAACTGCATTGACATACTGCCCGTACCGCAGGCAAGGTCAAGAAGTATGCCCCTTTTGCCGCCGTGAGAAGTAATTATCCTGTCATAATACCCGGCAAGTTCCTTATAGTCGATATTGGAAGTCAGCGTATCGTAAACGTCCGCAAAACAACCGTATGCCGACATATTATCACCCTTTCGGTCAATCGTTATCCTTCATTCTGTCGAAAACGATGGAGTAGCCGTCATTTCCGCCCTGTAAAGACCTGTTTACACGGCTTATCGTAGCTGTGCTGGCTCCTGTTTCTTCGACAATATCGCTGTACACTCTGCCCTCTACAAGCAGTTTTGCAACGTGCAGACGCTGAGCCATTGATTCAAGCTCTCTTATAGTGCATAAATCCTCAAAAAAGTCATAGCATTCTTCAATACTTCTAAGCTCCATTATCGCTTTGAAAAGCTCGTCCTTATCCTTTGAAACAAGTTTTGTGTTCATTGCGTTTCCCTTTCTCAAAAGCAAATAGGTAAAATACCTCTATAATAATACTACTATTTTATCACTCTAAAGTATAAAAGTCAACACTTATCCTTTTTATTACAATTCTATTTCAAAAAGCCTTGCCGTGAAGCATTCGGGCAGTTTTACAGAAAGCGACCTTGAAAGTGGATTGAATTTATGCCCACCCTCGTCAAAGGACGGGTATATACAGCTTACCTTTGCATTCTCAGTTGCATATCTTATCGGTATATTACAGCACTCGTTGCTTCCTTGTCTGCGCCATACCGCAAGATAGGCTTTATTTCCTGCTTTAAGACCCAGTGTTACCCATTCGTCACCGATATGAGATAATCCTAAAGGCCAGAACGGTACCGATCTCTTAATATCTTCACGGATACTTTTATAACATTCAAGCGCTTCTTTTACAAGTGACATTCGCTCCGGGCTGAGATTTGCAAGGTGTCCGCTCTGATGGATACGCTGTGTCATAGCGTTTACCATATTGAATACAACTTCTTCCCTGTCGCCGTCTGTCAGCGGATATGACCATATAGCGCTCTGTTCGGGGCAAAGACCTGTCGGTGCGTTTGCCGCTATCGTTGCGTATCTTCTGTAATCGTCCTGATCGCTCGTCGACTGTATCGAATAACGGCTGAGCATTGCATAGTCTATTCTCATACCGCCGCTTGAGCAGTTTTCTATGATAAGCTCCGGGTAACGTGCAAACACGCCGTCAAGCCACGCAAGATATGCCTTTTCGTGTCGCATAAGTCCTTCACCGACACTGTCACAGTTAACCTCCGTGCCTATGCCCGGTTCTATGTTGTAGTCCATTTTTATGTAGCCTACGCCGTAATCTTTTACAAGGCGGTCAATTACGCTGTCGGCATAAGCGCTGACTTCGGGATTTGAAAAGTCAAGCTGATAGCGTGAACGATCGTATACACGCTTGCCGTGCCGCATAAAGAACCATTCGTCAGGCACTTTCTTTGCCATTTCGCAGTTTATGCCCATAACTTCTATCTCAAGCCATACGCCCGGTATCATACCGTATTTTCTTATCTCATCGGTCACCTTCTTAAGACCGTTCGGGAAGCGGCGGCGGTTTTCCTGCCACTCACCCACGCTGTCCCACCAGAAACCGTCCGCATACCAGCCGCAATCAATGCAGTAATACTCGCATCCTGCCTCCGCGGCGGCTTTTATAAGCGGCATTTCCTTTTCTTCGGTAGGGTCGCCCCAAAGGCAGTTCATATAGTCATTGAAAATAACCGCCAGCTTTTCATTATCGGTGTTCTTTCTGCGTATCGCACGGCGGTATCTTGTAAGCTCGCCCATACCCTCGTCAAAGTCACGGCATACGCCGACTGCGACAGGAACGGACGTAAAGCTCTCTGACGGCGCAAGATTCTTGAACCAGTGAGATTGCTGTTCGTTAGGTCCGCTGAGTGCAAGGTAAAAATGTCCTCTCTGGTCGCTTATCTCCCAGTGCCACGAGCCGTTATGCTCTATCTGCCAGAAAAGCCCGTTTCCTGTTTCGGTGTTCTGAATATAACCCATAGGTAGATATTCATTTGTTGACCAGTTACCTACATTTGTTACGTTTATTGCCTTACCGCAGTGCTCCCAGCCGTCTTTCTGCGACTGTGGCATACCGAGCTGTTCAAAGGTGTAGTCCTGCCACAGCATTTCCTTCTGCCACGAATTATGCGGTATCTTTATAATAAACTTATCGTCACGGGGAAGAATGCCCTCTTTTTCAAAACCGAGATAGTTGAACGATGAAACATAGGTCAGCGTGTATGTTTCGGTCGCAGACGTATTCCTTACTTCCGTATAGGTGCGCACTATGCTTATGCCGTCATAGAAACGGAACGTGCTGATAACCTCTATGCCTGTCGGCTCGTCATACTGCGTTATCTTTATAAGTCTGCCGATATTGTCACGGGTATCCGAAAAATCCTTGTACTTGAGTCTGTAACCGGGTGCCGTTACTATGTACTTCGTGCCGTGACGTTCACACGGACGGTCAAGTCCCGCTATTTCGACCTGTGCTATGTCAAAACAGCCGAGATGATCCTTTTCGAACATCTCGTTCCATATATCATTTTCGTTGAACGGGAGCGCCGAAAAGTGCATCAGCTTTATCTGTCCGTTATCCTCAATATCAAATACAATGTTGATTTTATTCTCGTTTATGTTTATCCTTTTCATTCTTCCTCCTTGCGACTGTTGAACACTTCGTACACTCTCGGATACTTGTCCTTTACTCTTACCGGTTTGAAATCGCTGTTCACGAAGAAGTGACGTGTTCTGCCTGTTGCCTTGACATCGCCGTTTTCCTTGCCTTTTACCACATAATCAATTGTCATTTTAAAGCCGTTGAACTCTGTGATCTTAAGGTCTATAAGCACCGTTTCGTCAAAACGCACGGCATTTTTATAAGTGCATTCCGCAGAAAGCACAGGTATCATAACTCCGTCCTTTTCCATTTCGGAATAGGGGTAGCCTGCTTTGTCAAGATAATGTATTCTTGTTTCTTCGAACCACCTTATATAATTCGAATGGTGTATTATGCCCATTCTGTCGGTTTCGTAATAATGAGCGGTACGCTCATACGGCTCTATAGGCGGTAGATCTTTTTTCATAGCTTTGCTCCTTTTATGTCGTTGAATAACAGCTTTGCAACAGAGCTGCCTGCAAGCCTTACGCCGACTTCGGCTTCGTCAAACCACTGCGCCGCAATCAGCTCATCCGAAAGCGAGAAATCACCCTCGGGAAGCTCAGCCAGAAACCCCGTCATCAGCATCTGCTTTTTCTGATAAGCGTATGTCGCAACAAGGCGTACCTTGACTGGCTTTAGTCCGAGTTCTTCCGTAACCTCACGCACTGCCGCCTGTTCGGCTGTTTCGTTTGTCATTATGTAGCCGGACACGCAGACGAATCTGTCCTCGCTTATACTGCCGTCACCGCTGTGCTGACGGATAAGGGCATATTTATCTCCTCGTCTTGCAAGGACTATCACGCAGTTATAGAACATATCAAACCACAAACGTTTGCACTGTTCGCAATACGGCACAAGGCCGTCGTCACCTGTCTTGCGGCTTACCAGTCTGCTTGCACAATCGGGGCAGAATGTAAATCTCATATCGTTCTCCGTTTTACAAAAAAGCCGCACGGCACAGCCTATGCGCCAAGCGGCTTTATATATTCTGTTTTTATCAGGAATTTGCCTTTATATAGTTCCAGCTGTCACGGCACATCTGCTCAAGACCTCTCTTTGCTGTCCAGCCGAGCTTTTTCTTGGCAAGTGCGGGATTTGAGTAGCAAGCGGCTGCATCACCCGGACGTCTGCCTGTTATAACATAAGGCACTTTGACCTTGTTTACCTTTTCGAAAGCGTTGATAATATCAAGCACAGAGTATCCCTTACCTGTACCGAGGTTGTATGCGGGACAGCCTGTATGCGCTCTTGCCGCCTTTATTGCGGCAACATGACCGAGTGCAAGGTCAACAACGTGAATGTAATCTCTTACGCAAGTGCCGTCGGGAGTGGGATAATCATTGCCGAATACGCTGAGCGTTGCCATTTTTCCCGAGGCTGTGCGGAGAATAAGGGGCATAAGGTTATTCGGTATACCGTTGGGGTCTTCACCGAGCTTACCGCTCTCGTGCGCACCGATAGGGTTGAAGTAACGTAAAAGGATAATGCTCCACTGATCATCGGATGCGTACAGCTCTCTGCACATATTCTCGATCATCAGCTTTGTAGAACCGTAGGGATTGATAGCACTCAGAGGGAAATCCTCTGTTACCGGTACTTTATCGGGTATGCCGTAAACTGTTGCGCTAGAGCTGAACACGAGCTTCTTACAGCCGTATTTCTGCATTGTTTCGATAAGTGCAAGAGTTGAATTGATGTTGTTTTCATAATACATTATAGGCTTTACACAGCTTTCGCCTACTGCCTTGTAGCCTGCAAAATGTATTACTTCTGTGATGAAGTTCTCTCTGAAAATCCTGTCGAGAGCTTCTCTGTCACAGCAGTCGTTCTCGTAGAATCTGAAATCTCTGCCTGTGATTTCCTTGATAGCCTCGATAGCCTTCGGCTTTGAGTTATAGAAGTTGTCTATTACAATAATATCCTCACCTGCGTTAAGAAGCTCCACGCAGGTGTGAGAGCCGATATATCCTGCTCCGCCTGTTACCAATACTGCCATAATAATGTTCCTTTCCACAGCATATAAACGCTGTATCCAAAACGGTTTTCCGAAAAAATATAACCGTTTCACTAACTTATATTATATATCCGCAAGGGCAGATTGTCAATATTTTTTACTTTGATTGACAAAGAGGCAATTATGTGATAAAATCACATTAGTAAAAGTTTTTTTACATAAATTTGCTTTAATTATTTTTAATTATTAAGGAGGATTCAAAATGATCAAATTACTTACATCTGCAAGCCGATTTCTGAGTGACACAAAAGATTTCAATTCAACCACAGACAAATTGCTGTCCAGCCTGTTTGACGGATTTATTTTTTATCTGGCAGTTGTGGTTTTTATAATAACGGTGCTTATTATAACTGCCAAATACAGAAAAAATCCCACGCTCGGCAAGAGAAAATCGCTTACTGCAATAACCGTATTGCTTACTGTATTCGACTCGCTTCTTCTGCTGTTCAAGATTGACTTTTTCAGACTTCTTTGCAACCCTTACGACTATTTCACAAGCTACAATTTCACTTCCTTCGTCCCCGGAACAAGCGAATATGCAATATATGTGTCATACTATATCGTTATAATCGCAACGGTCATTGCGGGAATTATAATGTGCATTGTAGGATATACAACGCTTTCTGACAAGGAGCTTAAAAAGAAAGCCTTTGATAAAGCGGCCGCATTACAGCAGCAGTACAGAGCAGGCTTCGCAGTTCCGCCCCAGCAGATGCAGCAGCCTCAGTGCAGCACATGGAGATGTAACATTTGCGGTACAATAAACAAGGATATAGGCGGAGATTTCTGTTCGCAGTGCGGCGCACCAAAATACAATGCGCCTTCCGGCAACGCTAACGGTCAGTAAGGAGGGACTTGTATGCTCCATATAGGTATTGCTATTGCTTTACTCGTTTTATGCAGTTCTTATAAGAGTTGTCCTATCGTTTCAAAACTCACCGGAATCAAGGTGCTGACTATTATTCTGACAGTTCTGGCATCAATTAAGCTGATGTCGTTTCTGTTCGGCGTTTTACCGATGTATTACGGTTCGGAGAGCAAAAACTATTACCCCATTCTGTCAGTGTTCGCTTCAAGTGCTTTTGCAATCACCGTGATATACTACGTCGGCGTTATCACTCTGAGTGTCATCGCCTGTATCAAGGGATATAAGTGTATGAGCAACAATGAGCTCACCTCTGCGGCTTACAGCGAACAGCAGAGAGTAAACGCCGCAAGAGCACAGCAGATATACCACGCACAATCCGGCGCAGATGTTCAGCAGAGCTTTACAACCGAAAATACCGCATGGCAGTGTACAAGCTGTGGTAAGTACAACGAATCGGACAACAAATTCTGTATTTACTGCGGACATATAAGATAAATTCTTCAAAGGAGATATGCAAATTGGTACTTATAGCACTTTCGATAGTCGTGCTTGTTCTCTGTTCCAGATATAAGCAGGAGCCGACGACAAACAGCCGTACAGGCATAACGGTAACAACAATAATTACAGCGGTAATCACATTCTTCGAGCTGACAGGCGTTGTTTCTCTCGGTGTTATGAACGGTATTTTCGGAGGCGATGCTTTCAGGCAGATGCTATATGACGCTATTGCAAGCGGCGAGCTTGATTTTGAGGATTTTGCAACGGCAAATGAAGCAATGGATTTTGCTCTTTCCGTTGTTAATGCGGTATTTGTAGTTTCACTGATAGTGTGCATTCTTGTAGCCGCATTCGGCATATTTGCTACCGTTATCGGCTTCAAAACAATGGCCGATAAAACGCTTACGGCAGCCGCAGCGGCAAATACGGCGGCACGCAATCAGGCATATAATATGCCCGGTTACAATAACTGCAATACTTCTTTCCAAAACGGCTGCTATAACTACAGCAATCCTCAGCAGAATTATCAGACTTACGCACAGAGCAATACAGGAGCGCCGGCTCAGCCGACAAGCAACGTTTCTCAAAACAGCGATTGGTACTGCGTATGCGGAAACAAAAATGCCGCAGGGCAGAAATTCTGTTCAAACTGCGGTGCGATAAATCCCAACGGTAACCGTCAAGTCTGATTACAAACGCAAAATAATATCATAAAAACCGGGTATTTTGCCCGGTTTTTATTTTCCGCCAAATAAAGCTGAAATATGTGCCACATTTTTACTTGTTCTTTATTTACATTTTTGTAATAATAAATGTTGTTATCGTGCATAAAAGCAAAACGCTACAAATACGTTTTTTGTGCAGGTGTACAAAATATCACCAAAATGCAAAATTAGCATCAAATCAGACGTCACATTTTCGGACTTTCTGCGTTATATATATAGGTCGTTTTTTAGCAGTGCTTATAAATACACAGGTTATCCGGCATAAATCAAAAGCAAATTCCCATCAAAACTACCCTCAATGCCACACCCTGTTATCCGCCAACATCCACATACACGGCCGCTGTAAAAGAGCCATACAGAGAATACCTACTCTGTATGGCTCATTTTTTATCTGTTTTCTGAAATAATCGCAAACAGCATCAGATATGCAATCTTTTGATTATCTTATAAACGACCGAGTTTTCAAGTACGAGCGGTGATTTATGCGCAAAGAACACAATTCCGTTTGCGGGCGACTTGATTTCTTCCTTGACCGTGCCTTCAAACGGATCGAGTATCTCTGCCATTACATCTCCCTGCTCCACCTCGTCGCCGGGTTGTTTTATCCTGCGATATATTCCGCCGCTTTTAGCGTGCACCGACATCAGATGCTCTTCTTCAAGCGTAGTTGCCATATAACCGCCGTGGCTCTGATACTTTATGACGCCCATCCTCGACAGAAAACGAAGTACAGCGCTTACCGCTATATTTGCCGATTCCTCGTCAATATGCTCTGTTTCGTTTGTATATACGGAAAATGCGCTCGTATCACAGTTCTGCCAGTTGAAATTCAGCGTTGCCGTGTCAAACGGCTTGGGCTTTCTGAGAAGTATATACGGAAGGCCGAATAAATTCGCAAGTCCTATGTTCTTATGCTCGGTATCCATCATTCTTACATGAGGTATAAAGTCACCGGAAATATAGAATGAGGTAAACTGAATGCCGTACTGATATTCCTTTATAAAATCGAATATGCCTGCGGCTATTCTCTGTGTGGTCTTTCCGTGTGCGTCACCGGGGAACATTCTGTTGAGATCGGTATTATCTACCGACCAGAAACGGCGCTGGATATTCATTGAAAACGGATTCAGCGAAGGGATGACCATTATCTGCTTACCGTAGGCAAGATCCCCCTTCTTTTCGATATTTGAAAGAGCTCTTATGATCTGTGAGCATACATATAACTGCTGAACCTCGTTGCCACGCATTGCACCGACTATACAACAGGTTTTTTCACCCTTACCGAATCTGTATCCGTTTATCTGAAAATCATCACGGTAAGGCGATTTCAATGTAACTATGTTTTCTTTATTCATTTCAGCACCCTCCGAGTATTCTTGCAAGCAACGAGCCTTCATATACAACGGGATACTCACGCAACGTAAATACAATACCGCTGCACGGTGCGAATATTTCCTGCTCGACCGCACCCGAAAGCGGATCGAGTATATCGCCTATATGATCTCCCTTGGATATTCCTGCCCAGTGCTTTATTGCAGGCATAAAAATACCGGATGTATCCGAATATATGAATGATACGTTTCCGTCTGTAGAAACAATAGGATGAGAAACCTTCTTCGTTTCGCCTTTCCATATTCCCATCTCAGCCATCAGGTTGAATATTCCGTCAAGGAGCTGATCGCCGTAAGACTTGGTTATACGCATTCCAACACCCATTTCAGCAACAAGTGTCGGTGTTCCCTCTTTGTTAAGGCTGTGCGAGAGAGTAGCCTCCATAACAGTGACGCTGGAGTGTACCCATATAAAGTCAACGTTCAGCATTTTGGCATAGGGCAACAGCTTTGGTGCTGTTTCTTCCGAAATACGCACCTGCGGAATTTCACGCAGGAATATATTGCTTGCGTGGATGTCGATACATATATCCGCACCCTTTATATCGTTCATAATAGCGGCGGCAATATGCTCAGCCACCGCACCGGTTTCCGAGCCGGGAAAAATCATATTCATATCAAGCTCGAATATCGGCATCTCTCGCTTTATCGAATCCATTCCGAGCGGATTCATAGACGGATATATATCAACTATACCGCTGAGCAAATGCCTGTTTTCGCTGAGCTTTCTTATCAGTTCATAGCAAACGTACTGTCCTTCCAGTTCATCACCGTGAATGCCTGTAACTATACATATACGCTTTTCGTTGCCTGTAAGGTTGTACGGCTCAAAATGATTCTTTTTTATCATCATCCGCTCATTCACAGGGAGTGAAACGGATACAACGTCCTGTAACAAATAGACACCTCCGAAATCTGTCGTTGATATAAGTATATTCCCTTTTAAATTCATTGTCAAGGTCGGGAACAACAAGGCAGGTAATTTATTTTACGGCAGAATATCCGTGTTGCTTTTATCGCTGTATAAAGCAAAACAGCATAATTTGCGATTAATTCTACGGGCAAAAGCAAAAGGCACAAAACATTTCTGCTTTGCACCTTTCAGCTTGTAGAAAAAGTCTGTTTTTTAAAGAATAGTGAAATTTCTCTATCCCTTTAAGAACGCTTTGTGGGCTTTGCGTCCTGCAAAGCCTTTGGGCGTTCTATCTCGGCATCCTTGCCAAAACCCCAAACCCCTTCCCCGTGGTGAAGGGCTGTGTATGCTTTGTTGGCTCTGCATCGTGCAGAGCCTTTGGGCATACACGCCCGGCATCCGTGCCGGGGCTGAGTGTGGGGCTACCGCCCCTAGACCAAGCAAGGATGCTTGCAGTCAGCCACACAAAGCCACTATGCAAGGACGCATAAAGACAGCCACACAAAGCCGTTGCACGATGCAACGGCACAAATGGCTGACGACCTGTATGGGGGCTCCGCCCAAAAGCAAGGATGCTTTTGTTGCTTGCCCAAAGTTTTGCACGATGCAAAACCAGCAAAGCAAGCAACACTCGACACCCCATTTTTTAAATAAGCAGGAGGTTTTTCGACAGACTGCGGCAGAATATCTGCCTGCTTTTATCGCCGTATAAACGATTTGCGATTAATTCTCCGTTCAAAAAGCAAAAGGTGCAAAACATTTCTGCTTTGCACCTTTGCAAATTCTTTAAAAAACTCCAAGCTTCTGCGATATCAGCTGTCAAACTGTGAATTGTAAAGTTCGGCATAGAAACCGTTCTTTGCAATAAGTTCCTCGTGGTTACCCTGCTCGATAATATCTCCGTCCTTAAGAACGAGTATAAGGTCGGCATCTTTTATCGTGGACAGGCGATGTGCTATTACAAAGCTTGTTATGCCCTTCATAAGATTATCCATAGCCTTTTGTATCTGTATCTCGGTACGGGTATCGACCGAGCTTGTAGCCTCGTCAAGAATCAGTATCTTGTTATTTGCGAGAATCGCTCTTGCTATTGTCAGAAGCTGTTTCTGACCCTGTGATACGTTGGATGCTTCCTCGTTCAGTTCCATATCATAACCGCCGGGAAGCGTCCTTATGAAATGGTCAACGTGAGCCGCTTTTGCGGCGGCAATAACTTCATCATCTGTCGCATCAAGCTTTCCGTATCGGATATTCTCCATAATACTGCCCTTGAACAGCCATGTATCCTGAAGCACCATTCCGAAAAGCTCTCTGAGCTCGCTTCTGTCGAAGTCCGCTATGTCATACCCGTCAATCAGTATCCTTCCGCCGTTAAGCTCATAGAAACGCATAAGCAGTTTGACAATGGTTGTTTTTCCTGCGCCGGTAGGACCAACGATTGCTATCTTCTGACCTTGCTTTACGCTTGCACTGAAATCATTAATGATTATCTTTTCGGGGGTGTAGCCGAAACGGACGTGATCAAACGTTACATCACCGGTAATATCAAGCGTTGTTACATTTCTGGTATTGCCGGAGGTGTCGGTAAGCATTGCGTGTTCCTTTGCACATTGTTCTTCTTCGTCCTCAGCCAAGAATTCAAATACTCTCTCGGCGGCTGCGGCGGTCGATTGAAGCATACTTGATACCTGTGCCATTTGCGTTATAGGCTGTGTGAAGTTCTTGACATACTGGATAAACGATAATATGTCACCGACCATTATAGTTCCGTTTGCCGCCAGTAAACCTCCGACAACAGCAACGGCAACGTATCCCAGATTTCCCACAAAGGTCATAACAGGCATCATAACACCGGAGAAAAACTGTGACTTCCACGCAGATTTATATAAAATGTCATTTGCCTCGTTAAAATCTTCGATAACACGTTCTTCACGGTTGAACGCCTTGACGATATTGTGACCGCCGTAGATTTCCTCGACCTGTCCGTTTATATGACCGAGATACTCCTGCTGTGACTTGAAATACTTCTGAGAAATCTTTACAACAAAAAGCACAAGCACCATCGAAACAGGAAGAATAAGAACGGCGATAAGCGTCATAAGAGGGCTTATCGACAGCATCATTACCATTACACCTATGATAGTGGTAACCGATGTGACAAGCTGTGTGATGCTCTGATTCAGATTCTGTGCCAGAGTATCCACATCGTTTGTTACTCTTGACAGTGCCTCGCCGTGCGTGCTTTTGTCAAAATAGTTCATCGGCATACGGTTTATCTTTGCGATAAGTTCCTTACGGAGTCTGTAGCTGACCTTCTGTGAAATGCCCGTCATCAGCCAGCCCTGTATAAACGAACAGATACTGCTGATAAGATAAAATCCTATAAGCAAAAGAAGTATAGCACCGAGCGTATCAAAGTTCACGTCGCCCGTACCGTTCACCTTGGCGATAATGCCGTTGAAAATCTCCGTTGTGGCATTACCCATCAGCTTAGGACCGATAATATTGAATACGGTTGATGTAATTGCGAATATCACAACGAAAACAAGCGAAATCTTATATTCGCTCATATACCTTGCCAGTTTACCGATACTGCCCTTGAAATCCTTTGCCTTTTCTACAGGAGCGCCGGGTCCTCCTCTGTGAGAATTACGCATTTACAGCACCCCCTTTTGCGTTATCTATCGCCGCAAGGTCTTTTTGCGACAATTGCGAGTGTGCTATCTGCCTGTATACCTCACAGTTTTCCATAAGTTCGCTGTGAGTTCCGATTCCTGCTATTCTGCCCTCGTCAAGCACTATTATTTTGTCGGCATTCAATATCGTGCTGATACGCTGTGCAACGATTATTATCGTGCAATCGTGAATATTGTCGGCAAGTGCCTTTCTCAGCTTCACATCTGTCTTGAAATCAAGTGCGGAGAAGCTGTCGTCAAACAGATATATCTTAGGCTTTTTGGCAATTGCACGGGCGATAGACAGACGCTGTTTCTGTCCGGCCGAAACATTCGTACCGCCCTGAGAAACAGGTTCGTTGTATTTTTGCGGCTTGCTGTCGATAAATTCGGACGATTGCGAGATCTCTGCGGCAAGTCGGATAGTTTCATCATCGGCATTTTCCGCACCGAATCTTATATTGCTGTCTATTGTTCCGGAGAACAGTACGCCTTTCTGCGACACAAGGCCTGTAACATCATGTAGAGAATGCTGGGTCACATCTCTGATGTCGGTTCCGTCTATAGTAATACTGCCTTCGGTAACGTCAAAGAATCTCGGTATGAGATTTATAAGCGTTGATTTTCCGCTGCCCGTACTGCCGATAACAGCGGTAGTTTCACCCGCCTTTGCGGTAAAACATATATCGGTCAGGACATCTTCATTTGCATCGGGATAGCGGAACGAAACGTGATTGAAAGCAACATCGCCCCTGAGCGATGCTTTATCGAATGTTGCCGCATCGGGCTTATCGGTAATGCTCTTTTCGGCTGAAATGACTTCGTTTATTCTCTCTGCGGAAACTGCCGCTCTCGGAAGCATTATTGAGATCATTGTCAGCATAAGGAATGACATTACGATCTGCATCGTATATGTGATAAACGCCATCATATCTCCGACCTGCAAAGAGCCGTCCGAAATCTGTCCTGCGCCTACCCATATGATAAGAACGGTGACAAGGTTCATTATCATCATCATAAGAGGCATCATAAACGTCATTGTACGGTTTGTGAAAAGCATTGCGGATGTAAGATCCTTATTGGCTTTATCGAATCGTTCTTCTTCATATTTTTCACGGCTGAAGGCACGGATAACAGGCAGACCGGTAAGTATCTCCCTTGCAACAAGGTTCAGCTTATCGACCAGTTTCTGCATCAGCTTGAATTTAGGCATCGCAATCTTCATCAGAATAAGCACCACCGTAAGAATAACAATTACGGCAAGTGCGATAATCCACGCCATACCCGTACCGGTAGTCAGCACCATAAATACACCGCCTATGCCAAGAATAGGCGCATATATAACCATTCTCAGCAGCATTACGATAACCATCTGTATCTGCTGTATATCGTTCGTGCTTCTCGTGATAAGGCTGGCAGTGGAAAATCTGTCAATCTCGGCGCTCGAAAAGCTGACAACATTTCTGAACACTCCGGCTCTTAGATCTCTGCCGACCTTTGCCGCTGTTGTCGCCGCAAAGAAACCTACCGTCACGGATACCGCCATCATAAGAAGTGCGATAAGCAGCATTTTTCCGCCGGCTGACAGCAGATAGTTTTGCTGTAACACGTTCATATCAACGCCCAGCGATGAATATTCGTCTTTTACAAAGCGTACTGCGGACTGCTCTGTTATAGTTCCCGGCATTTCCGATATTTTGTCAGACAATGCCGACAGATCGGTATCTCCCATGCCGCCTTTTTCCGCAAGTGCCGTAATAATCGTCAGTGCATTTGCTTTGCCGGAAGAAATACCGAGCATTTCTCCTGCCTGTTCAAAAGAAGTAAAAGGCAGTTTAATCCCCTGCTTTTCGGTCATAGATGACAAATCTTCAAAGGAAAGTTCTTTCACCATCTCAGCCGCCGTCATAGGTATATCGGCAGTATTAATAAGCTGTTGCTTTTCATCTTCCGTAAGTTCGTTCAGAAAATAAACGTCATTATCGGCAGATGCAGGAAAGCGGTCTTTCTGAGAATCGGTCGCTTCGCCTTTTTTCACAAGAGTATAGCTTTTTGCAAGTATGCTTTTCTGCTCGTCATTCATAAACGCTTCAAGCGCATTATAACCGTCAACGCTCAGCGCATCTGCCGCCGCATTTTCTATACCGCCGTTTTGTATACCTATATCCACAATATCAGATGTATATTGCGGTAAAGTAAGGTCGCCCCAAGCCTGAATTATAAGCAGTACAATTATCAGCAAAACCTGCGGTATGCTGTTTTTGAGATACCCGAATATTTTAAACAAATACTATGCTCCCTTTCTCTTACTTCAGCTCAGCCGACTTGTCGTAAGCGTCCGCAAAACGCAGAACAAGTTCAATCAGCTTATCCATGTCCTCTTCACCGAGTATCTTTGCTATATTTTCAAGCCTTACAAAAATCTCGTCATATTTTTCTTTTGCCATTGCTCTGCCGTTTTCAGTGAGCCTGATATATGTTACCCTTCTGTCATCCTTAAGTACGACCCTCTCAACATAGCCCTTGTCCTCCAGCTTGTTGATAGTCTGTGAAAGATTCGGTCTGGTAAAATTAAGATAGCTGTTAAGTTCGCTAAGTCCGAACAGCTCGGTATCGGGTTTTTCCGCAATAATCTGAGTCATTGCCCAGAAAACGCCTGTTTCGCTGGCGTTAAGCCCTTCCATTATTCTGTACTGTCTTGGTTGTGCGGAAAATTTACCAAGTGCGATTATAAGTCTCATTATTCTGTTATCCATAATTCTTCTCCTTAGTATTTCTCACAGTTCTTCCCATACTACCTGCGAAAATCAATCATTGCTCAATCAGGTAAACCACTTGCTTACCCGATGATAATATGGTATACTTCTTATGTTAACAGATTATAAATTTAATTAACTTCTTTGAACGGAGCAGAAATGAAAATAATTGATACCGAAACAGCAATTATTGGCGGAGGCGCATCAGGCCTTGCCGCCGCCATCGCCGCTTCTCGTTACGGATGCGGCAATGTGACCGTACTTGAAAAAATGCAGAGGGTAGGCAAAAAAATACTTTCAACCGGTAACGGCAGATGCAACCTCACCAACCGCAACATAACACCTTCGGATTATACCGGCGATACGGAGCTTCTGTCATATATAAGCCCTGATATTGACGATGCTGAGGATTTCTTTTCTTCGCTCGGGCTTATCTGCCGTGCGGATGATAACGGCAGAGTATATCCCTACAGTAATGCCGCAACTTCTGTGCTTGACGCTCTCAGATTTGCCGCTGATTCTTCCGGCATCAGAACAGTATGCGACTTTACGGTATCTGAAATAACAAAAGCCAAACACGGTTTTATCATAACAGACGGCGAAACACAGGTAAAAGCAAAGCGTGTGATCATTGCCACAGGAGGAAAAGCGGCTCCGTCGCTCGGCTCAAGCGGCGAAGGCTATGAGCTTTGCAAGAAGCTGGGTCACTCGGTGACAAGGCTCTTTCCTGCCCTTGCGCCTGTAAGAACGGATATTGAACTTGTAAAATCGCTTAAGGGACTTCGTGTGGCGGCAGACGCTACGCTTATTTCGGGCGGCAGAGTAATAGACAGGCAATCAGGAGAGGTTCAGTTTACAGACGGTGCATTGTCCGGAATATGTATTTTCAATCTGTCGGCAAAAGCGGCAGAATATATAAACAACGGTGAAATTTCACTCGATACTGCCCCTACGCTTGGCAAAGACGAGTTATACGGGCTTATAAAAAGCACTGCCGCAATAAGAGCGTCACTGCCGTGTGAAGAACTTCTCACGGGAATATACCACAAACGTGTAGGACAGGCAATGCTGAAAAAAGCAGGTATTCCTTTTTCTGAAACCTGCGGCGAAATATCGGATAAGGACATTTCAGTGTTATGTAATCTTGCAAAAGACAGCCGCTACCCCATAAGAAACGTATCGGACTGGAGCCTTGCACAGATAACCTGCGGCGGTATACCTGCAAATGAGGTTTCCGACAAGCTGGAATCCCTCAAGGCAAGCGGCTTGTATCTGTGCGGTGAAATACTCAATATCCAGGGCAAATGCGGCGGATATAATCTTGACTGGGCGTGGAAAAGCGGATATACCGCAGGTATGAACGCAAGTCTTTCTTTATCGGAGTAGAAAATGATAAAATACAGCAATATCAAAATGCCGCCGGAGCATACAATAAACGATATAACGGCATTTATCGGCAAAAAGCTCAAAGCATCACAGCCTGACCCGTCACGGCTGAAAATTATAAAAAAATCCGTTGACGCACGGCACAAGGACGATATACACTTTGTTTATACCGTTGCGTTTGCCTGCGAAAACGAAAACGCAGTATTAAAGAAGAACTCGGGCAACAAGAACATTTCATCATATAAAGAAATACCGTATTCCCTGCCTCAAAAAGCAAAGCTGTCAAAGCGTCCTGTGGTAGTCGGATTCGGTCCTGCGGGTATGTTTGCAGCGCTCTATCTTGCACAGTGCGGTGTACGACCGATCGTTCTTGAACGTGGTCTTGATGTTGACAGCCGTAAAGAGAAAGTCAGAATGTTCTGGGAAAAAGGCATACTTGATACCGAATGCAACGTTCAGTTCGGTGAGGGCGGTGCAGGCACTTTTTCAGACGGAAAGCTGAACACGGGTGTCAACAATCCGCTTTCAAAAACGGTATTTGAAGAATTTGTCCGTCACGGCGCACCCGAAGAAATTATGTATGAGGCAAAGCCGCACATTGGAACAGACAAATTATCCGAAACCGTCAAGAACATAAGAAACGATATTATATCGCTTGGCGGAGAGGTAATATTCGGAGCGAAATTCTGCGGTTATGATACCGAAAACGGCAGAATTAAAGCCATAAGCTATATAAAAAACGGTACCGAATTCACCATCGGAACCGACAACGTGATTCTTGCCATAGGTCACAGTGCGAGAGATGTGTTCTATATGCTGAAAAGCCGCAACGTTACTATGCAGCCCAAAAACTTCTCCGTAGGAGTAAGAATCGAGCATAAGCAATCCGACCTTGACCGAAGTATGTACGGAGAAATGAGCGGTCACCCGTCACTTCCCGCCGCCGATTATAAGCTGTCGGTTCACGACAAAAACGGCAGAGGCATTTATACATTCTGTATGTGTCCGGGCGGAGTGGTTACCGCATCTTCCTCCGAAGAAAACACAGTCGTCACAAACGGTATGAGTTATTACGCAAGAAACGGAGAAAACGCAAACAGTGCCGTCCTTGTCGGAATAACTCCGGATGATTTTGAAAATGATGATATTACGGCAGGAATAGAATTTCAGCGCAAGATAGAAAAAGCCGCCTTTAAAGCGGCAGGGGCAAATTACAGCGCACCTGTATGTCTGGTAGGCGACTTTCTCAATAAACGCACCTCCGAAAAATTCGGCAACGTAACTCCTTCCTATCCTATAGGCACAACATTTGTGCCGCCCGATGAATACCTGCCCGATTTCGTATGTGACGCTTTAAGATACGCATTACCGCAGTTTGCCGAAAAAATCAGCTGTTTCGGCTCTCCCGATGCGGTTATGACAGGCCCTGAAACAAGAAGCTCATCGCCTGTGAGAATAGTAAGAGATGAAACACTCTCGTCGGTCAGCGTGAAAGGCTTGTACCCTTGCGGCGAAGGCGCAGGCTATGCCGGCGGTATCGTGACAGCGGCAATGGACGGACTTAAATGTGCAATGGCGGCAGTTGGCAGGAACAGCAGAAGCAACTAACTGCACAGGCTTTCCATTTCCTTTTTGAGCCTTTTTATAATACGCTTTTCAAGACGTGATATATAACTCTGGGAGATCCCGATCATATCGGCGACCTCCTTTTGTGTTTTTTCGGGGCGGTTATTAAGCCCGAAACGAAGTTCCATTATCAGCTTTTCCCTTTCATCCAGCTTTTCCACCGCCTCAAGAAGCATTCTTTTCTCTGCCTCAGATTCTATATTCACGCTGACAGTATCATCATCCGTTCCGAGAATATCGGATAGGAGCAATTCGTTTCCGTCCCAGTCAACATTAAGCGGTTCATCTATCGAAACCTCCATTTTCTGCGGATTCGTTTTCCTCAGATACATAAGTATTTCGTTTTCTATGCACCTTGAGGCATAAGTAGCGAGCTTTATGTTTTTCTCCACGCTGAATGTGTTCACCGCCTTGATAAGCCCTATAGTACCTATGGAAATAAGATCCTCGATTCCTATACCGGTACTTTCAAATTTCTTTGCGATATAAACTACCAGCCTCAGATTATGCACGATCAACGTTTCTCTTGCGTTTTCAAAGTCCGTGTTCAGCCTTGCAAGCGTTTTAGCTTCCTCTTCCTTTGAAAGCGGAGGAGGTAAGGTTTCCGCACCGTTTATATAATCGCACTCGCATTTTTCGTTTGCCGAATTACGCAGTTTTGCAATAAGATTGCTGACAATTTCAATTATCTTGAGCATTTTACACCTCACACAAGTATTTTCGGATTGAATATTGCTTCATATTCCTGTCTTCCGCCTATCACTATGCCGATAAGCGCATTGACGGGATATTTTTCTTTGTTCGTTTCATCGTCAATAACAACGCTCTCCGCTTTGAACATACAGATAAGTCCGCCCTTTCCTACTGTGGAAAACGGCATTATCCTGACACCCTTTATCATCTGCGTGCCTATATCCGAAATATCGCTGTTATTTTCAATCATATCGATCGCAGGAGGTGAAACATCGGCGCACATATCACGTCTGCATACTATCACAGGCAATCCGCTGAAACAGTCAACCATTCCGTTTCCGCTGTCTGCAAGTGCCGACAGTCTGCATTCCCTGCCGTTGTTTTTTATGATAACAGTATACTTGCCATCGGTTTTTCCGTTTTTATCGAGTATATATCTTATTATTCTGACAACTCCGTAAGCCGCACAGGTAGACAGAATTATCGTCATCGTATCAATGCTGAAATATACAGTGCCGTTTATAAACAGCATCTTCATAGGAGCGGCAAACAGCCACACACAAAGCATAAGCCCCGAAAAGACGAAGCTGACAAGCATCAAAAACAGTACGCTCACCGCATAAGCACGAAATCCCGTATAACCGAATGCGACAAAAGCAATCAAAGCACAAAGAAATATCTTAAGTAAAGTAAGAGTCAAAACCATTTCCTGCGGAATGAAAATGCTCAGTGATGCCACCGCACCTATGCCTGCCGCAGACAGCTTTCTGTACCATACTGTTTTTCTGTGAGTAAATGCGGATACGGCGAGAATCTGAAAATATGTAACATATAGATTTATCAGAATCAGCACATCAAGATAAATAACCATTTTTATGCCCCTCGTTTATTATAGGACAAACGGAAGTAAAAAAGTGTCGGTTTGTGATACGGACATAAAAAAACAGCCTGAGTTTCCTCAGACTGTTCTGTAAATTATATCACATTTTTTCTAAGCAGAAGCATTTCGGCATTTTCAAGCGAAATCGGATCGTTTTCATCACCGGAAATAATCCTTGCTATTTCTCTCTTTCTGCCTTCAAAATCCAGCTTTGTAATGCCCGTATAGGTGCGTTTTTCATCGCTGGTCTTTTTTATAAGAAGCTGTGTATCCGCCATTGCCGCAATCTGTGCAAGATGCGTTACACAAAGTATCTGCCTGTTTTCCGCCGCCTCGTGCAGTTTTAATCCGACCTTGGCGGCGGCTCTGCCGCTTATGCCCGTATCAATTTCATCAAAAATCATCGTATGCAGTTTGTCGGTTTCGGCAAGCACGTTCTTGACGGCAAGCATTATTCTTGACAACTCACCGCCCGAAGCGATCTTGCTCATAGGCTTCAAATCTTCGCCCTTATTGACGGAGATAAGCATTTCCACCTTATCCATTCCGCTGAGAGTGACTTTATCCTGCGATATATCGAACACAAGTCTTATATCCGGCATATCAAGAAACGTAAGCTCCGCAGAAATCCGCTTTGCAAGTTCGTCCGCCGCTTTTTTTCTTCTGCTTGTAAGTTCTGTGGCAAGACGCTTTACTTTTTCGCCTGCTTCTTTTTTCTTTTCGGTAAGTTCTTCTATTATATCGTCGCCGTTATCTATTTCATAAAGTTCGTTGCGCCATTTCTCCGAATTCTCAAGTATCTGCGCAAGGTCTGTGCCGTATTTTCTTTGCAGACGCAAAATAACGCTGAGCCTTTCTTCAAGAACACCGAGCATTCCTGCGGTATCCTCGTCTTCATCGGGAATTCTCTGCACTATTTCTTCTCGTATATCCTCAAGCTCTACAAGCATATCCGATATACGCTCTGCCAGTTTATCAAGCTCGGGGATAGTGTCGCTGAGCGATGAAACGCTGTTTTTGCAATGCTCGAGCATAGAATATGCTCCGTCGGTATCATCATCTCCCGATATTGCTGTCTGTGCATTATACAGATTCTCGCTTATGTATTCGGCATTGCGAAGTTCCTCAATCTTTTGCTTTACGGTTTCTTCTTCATCTGCGGAAAAATTATACCTGTCAAGTTCCTCAAGACGTTCTCTCAGAAGCTCCGCCTTTTCAAGCGATTCGGTTTTCTTACGGCTGACTTCTTTAATTTTTCTTGATAAAGCCGAAAACTCCTTGAAAGCAGTCGCATATTCTGATAGCAATCCGCTGTTTTTGCCGTAGCTGTCGAGTATCTCACGCTGATTATCCCCGTCCATAAGCAGACGGTTATCGTGCTGTCCGTGAATATCAATAAGTTCAGACGCTATATCACGAAGTATTGCCACTGTTGTTGCTCTGCCGTTTATTCTTGCGGTGCTTTTACCGTCCGCATGAATATCACGCTGCAGCAAAAGTTCCTCATCAACAGCAAAACCGTTATCGCTGAGTTTGGTTCTGACGCTTTCGGGTAAATCGTCAAAAAGGCCGGACACAACAGCCTTTTCTGTACCAGCTCTTACAATATCCTTGCTTACTCTTCCTCCGAGTATCGCATTTATGCCGCCGATAAGTATACTCTTACCTGCACCCGTTTCACCGGTAAACACATTCAGCTTATCGTCAAAGGCTATCGACGCCTTTTCAATCACAGCAAGATTTTCAATAGATAATTCTCTGAGCAAAACGCCGACCTCCTTATCTTAAAGCAGTTCCTTCAGGTGACGTGTCAGCATTCTTGCATCACCCTCCGTTCTTGTCAGTACAAATATCGTATCATCGCCTGCGATAGTTCCGACAACATAGGAAAGATTCATCATATCAAGACCTGCACAAGCGGCGTTTGCAAGACCGCTGTGGCACTTTATCGAAACTATATTCATTGCGTAATCTATATTGACAACCGCTTCCGAAATAATATTATGAAACTTGACCGTATGTACCTTTTCCGCTTTTGCATAGCAGTTGACACCGTTTGAAGAAACCGTTTTTTCAATATTGAGTTCATTTATATCACGGGAAACGGTCGCCTGGGTCACATCATAGCCCTTTTGCTTCAACAGATTAAGCAACATTTCCTGCGTTTCCACTTCGTTTGCGGATATGATTCTGAGAATTTCTGCCTGTCTTTTCTTTTTCACAATATCACCCCTTGGTAAGATTTTATTTGAGCGGCCTCATCAGCTTGTTGTGTACCGCTTTATAGAAACTGCTGCCGTTTATATCAATAATAGAAAGCTGCTGCTCCGAGCGTTTTATCTTTATTATTTCGCCCTCTTTGAAATCCATATCGTCATTACCGTCAATACTGAGCGAAACGCCGCTGTCTTCATAGGCTGAAAAACGCACCGTTATTTCCGAATCTGCTGAAAATATCATAGGTCTGCCGAAAAGCGAATGAGCGCACAACGGAGTAAATTCAATGCACTGTGCATCAGGGGATATAATAGGCCCACCTGCAGATAAGGAATATGCCGTAGAGCCTGCCGGCGTACTGAAGATAATTCCGTCGGCTCTGATTTTTGTCACCTCATATTCTTCTACCGAAACAATAAACTCAGGCAGCTTTGAATAACGGCATTTGCTGAACACGACATCGTTTATGGCGCTGTAATTACCTTTGCCCTCATATTCAATATCGAGCATCATTCTTCTGCTCACCGTATATTCGCCTGTTCTAAGACGTTCCAGCGTATCAAGTTCGCCGCTCTCTATAGATGTCATGAAGCCCAGCCTGCCCGTATTTATTCCAAGCAGGAGTTTATTGCAGGCGGCGGCTTTCTGTCCCCACTTGAGAATAGTTCCGTCACCGCCTATAGTCATAAACATATCGCAGTCGGTTATAAGGCTGTCTGTTTCAGCGTATACGGCGTTATCCACCTTTATGATATTTTCGTACTGCTTTTCTATCATGGGCAGAAAACCTATTTGATTCAGCTTTGCACACGCATCTGCCGCCGCTTTCCTGCTCCGTTCTTTAGCGAGATTGGCACATATCATTACCTTCATGATATTTCACCTGCCTTTGTAAGTTATATGTTATAAACGTCTGAGATATATAAGATACTCGGTATTGCCGTCACCGCCGGTTATCGGCGAGGATATGACTTCTCCCCGTTCAAACCCAAGAGTTGAGGCGAACTCCGATATATCATCGCATACTTTTTTATGTACTTTGGAATCTCTTACTATTCCGTGTTTGCTGAGATGGCTTTTTCCTGCTTCAAACTGCGGCTTGATAAGCGCTACGCACTCTCCGCCGTCCTTAAGCAGTGCATAAGCCGACGGAAGAACGAGCTTCAGCGATATAAACGAAACGTCTATGCCGATAAAATCAACCGCCGGCAAAGCACCTACGCAGTTTCTTATATCGGTCTTTTCCATAGAAACTACTCTGGGATCGTTTCTCAGCTTTTCATCAAGCTGATCTGTTCCGACATCGACAGAATAGACTTTTACCGCACCGTTTTGAAGCATACAATCGGTAAAACCGCCTGTTGACGCTCCTATATCTATACATACCGAGCCATCAAGATGAAGTCTGTAGTGGGATAATGCCTTTTCGAGCTTCAATCCGCCTCTGCCGACATATTTCGGCATCTCTCCGATTATTCTGATATTATCGTTCTCATCAACCGCAAACGATGCTTTTGTGCATATTCTGCCGTTTACCTCAACGCTTCCCTGCTTTATGAGTGATGCGGCAAGGCTGCGGCTTTTTACTGTGTTGTTTTCGGAAAGATAAACATCCAGTCGTTTCTGCATCTTATTCTCCTGTAATTTTTCTCATTCCGTCTGCGTCAAGCATTGCGTTATGCAGCTGTGTCGCAACATCGGCATGACGGACAAATCCGTCAACCGCCGTTATGGTAAACCTGCCTTTATATCCGGCAAGAGCCAGAGCGGTACACAGCTTCTGAGCAATTCCGCCCTCTCTTTCGCCTTCCTCAAAGGCATATATTTCATCATAAGCAAGACAAATATCAATTATTTCATCGGCAATAGGGAAGATTTTTATTGCCTGTAAAACATCAGCACCGTGAACGGTATAAGCGTAGGCGGATATTCTGCCGTATGTGAAAATCAGCTTTCTGCTTTTATTTGAAACGTGCCTGAAGTCGCTGTACGCCTTCGTGCCTGAACGGTATAGCTCGCACCCTCTTGGGTATCTTACGGCAACTACGCCTTTATCCTTGTAAAGAGCCTGCTCAAGACACTGTGAAAGTTCTACCGTATCAGACGGGGAATACACGGTGACACCGGGTACAGTCGTGAGCATCGCAACATCAAACAAACCGTGATGCGTTTCTCCGTCCTCACCGACAAATCCTGCTCTGTCTATTCCAAGCACAACATGACGTTTTTCTATTGCACAATCGTGTATAAGCTGGTCATACGACCGTTGAAGAAATGAAGAATACACTGCAAACACGGGCAGTTTACCCTGACTTGCAAGCCCTGCCGAAAAAGTCACTGCGTGCTGCTCTGCAATACCGACATCAAAGAAACGCTCAGGGAAAGCCTTGTAAAAATGCTGAAGCCCTGTTCCGTATTTCATAGCGGCTGTAACGGCATATATGCGGTTGTCATTATCGGCAAATGAGAGCAGAGTTTTTCCGAAAACGTCTGTAAAGCACTCACCTTTGCAATTGTTATCATCGTCTTTTTTAGGCGGCAAACCGTGATATTCTCCTGAATTATCCTCTGCGGGAGCATAGCCTTTACCTTTTTTCGTATAAATATGAACAAGGCACGGACGTTGCATCATTTTTGCAACCATAAGCGCCTCTGTCAGCTCATCAAGATTATGACCGTCTATCGGACCCAAATATTTAAAGCCTAAATCTTCAAACAGGTTTGAATGATAAATCGCATATTTCAGCAGCTGCTTAGTGCCTTTTACCGCTTTTCCGATGCCTTTTCCTATTATCGGCGTTTTATCAAGAACGTTCTTTACGGAATTCTTTGTGCTGTAATATTTTCTTGTAGAACGTATCTGTGCCAGATACAAGGCGAGCGCACCGGTATTTTTGGAGATCGACATCTCGTTATCATTCAGCACTACTATCAGGTTGCAGTGGCTTTTACCGGCATTGTTAAGGCCTTCGTAAGCCTCTCCTCCGGTTAATGCGCCGTCGCCTATAACGGCAACAACGCTGTGATCGTCGCCGTCCAACCTCATAGCCTCAGCAATACCGAGTGCCGCAGAAATAGAAATACTGCTGTGACCGCCGATAAAAGCGTCATGCTCGGATTCTTCCGCCTTCGGAAATCCGGATATACCGCCCTCACAGCGCAGAGTATTCATTTTTCCCGCTCTGCCCGTAATTATCTTATGTGTATAGGACTGATGTCCTACATCAAAAACAAATTTATCCTTCGGAGAGTCAAACACTGTGTGCATTGCCACCGTAAGTTCAACTGTACCGAGGTTTGACGCAAGATGACCGCCGTTTACCGTTACCGTTTTCACAAGTAACTGTCTTATCTCCGAACACAGCTTTTTTCTTTGTTCGGGAGTAAGCGATTTCAAATACTCGGCGGACATATCGTTTTTCAGTATCAAATTGTATCTCCCGATATTATTCTATCAGCCGACCACCTGTATCGGTACAGCCATAGCTATAAGTATTCCGAGCAATGCGCCGCAGAGCACCTCAAGCGGCGTATGTCCGAGAAATTCCTTCAGTTCGTGTATTTCTTCAGGCTTCTTTTCTTCAATCTCGTCAACCTTATCGTCGAACTTGTCCATAAATTCCTCGTCAAGCTCATTGACGACACGCCTCAGACGATTGATTTCCTTAGCCTGAAGTCCTGCAGAGCGTCTTACGCCCATAGCATCATACATTACCACCATAGCAAGTATCATAGCAAGTGCAAACTCGGGCGAGCATATTCCACAGACTCTGCAAGTGGTTATTGCTGTCGCACAGACGGTAGCCGAATGTGCCGACGGCATACCGCCCGCACCCGTAAGACGTTCCGCTTTAAAGCTCTTCGTCTTTATGAAATGTATAAACGTTTTTATAATCTGTGCAGTACCCCAGCTGATAAGTGCAATCAGCAGGATAACATTGATCTGATCAGTTCTCATTTATGTCTGACCCTCCGGGGTTATATTCCACTGTTAATTTTTTCTGTTTAAAAGCAAATCGGTAAGCCGGCACAAAAACTCGCTATTTTCAAATGCCGAAAGTGCCTTTTCAGCCCCTTCGGTATATTTTTTTGCAAGCTCCCTTGCTTTATCAAGCCCTAAAAGAGTAACGCTTGTAGTCTTTTCCTGCTGTGCGTCACTGCCTATAGGCTTACCGAGTTCTTCTGCTGTGGATGTAACGTCAAGAATATCGTCCACAATCTGAAAAGCAAGTCCGACATCGTGTGCATAGGCTCTTGCCGCCGATATTTTTTCCTCATCTGCGCCTGCCGCTATACATCCCATAACAGAAGCCGCAGTAAGAAGCTCGGAGGTCTTCATTTCGTACATTGACAGCAATCCGTCAAGTGTGTCGAATTTTCCGTCCGTGTCTATCGTCTGTCCCTCTATCATGCCGAGCGTCCTGTCATACAGTTCTTTTATCATCGCCGTCTTTTTTTCGGCGGATAAATCGCTGTCACAGATATATTTACCTGCGTAGGCAGATAATGCATCACCTGCCAACAGTGCCACAGCCTCGCCGTGTGCTTTATGGCAACTCGGTCTGCCTCTTCTCATATCGTCATCGTCCATACAAGGAAGATCGTCGTGAATAAGCGAGAATGTATGGATCATCTCAACGGCAACAGCGGCAGGCACAGCATCGTTTATATCTCCGCCGCACACCCTGCACATTTCAAAAGCAATCACGGGTCTTATGCGTTTTCCGCCTGCCTCAAGGCTGTATGATGCCGCATCATAAAGAGCCCTGTATTTTGCACCGCTATCGCAGAACGAATCACATACCGTTCTGAGCTGCTTTTCAAAAATCGCACGGTATTCCCTGAACACAGCGTCAAATCCGCCGTCGTTTGCAGGAAAGGTGTACTTCTCTGCTGTCATTTTAAACCTCTTCCAGTTTCTGTACCGTCAGCTTTGCTTCATCAATATACTTACGGCAAAAAGCTATAAGTTCAACCGCTTCTTTATAACACTTCATCGAATTGTCAAGTGTTATATCGGGCTGTTCCATCTGCACTGAGATTTCATCAAGTCTTTTCATGGCTGTTTCAAAGCTCATCTAAAACGCTCCTTATTATTTTCGTGTATTTCCTTTATCTGTGCTGTAGCCGTACCGTCCGCAAATAGTATCTCAACGGTATCGTTTTGTTCAATATCACCGATACTGTTTACGGCGCTGTTGTTTTTGGTTACTGCACTGTATCCACGTTTCAACACGTTTATCGGGCTTAACGCCTCTATCTTGTCCGAGTAATTATCAAGCAACACGCTGTTTTTTGTAAGAACTGCGTCGGTTGCCGTTCTGATTTTACCGCTTATAAGCAGAAGTTCTCTTTCAAATCTTTCTATTCTCTGTCCGGGGCTGTAAGCTGAAATGTGCCTTTGTATACTGTCTATAAGCTGTTCATAACTGTCTGTCTTTGAATGGATAATATCGCTGAGCCTGTCATAAACAAGTTCGATATGCTCCGAAAGATCGTCGCAGGTAACCGCAGTAGCTATTTCAGCCGCCGCAGACGGTGTAGGCGCTCTTAAATCCGCTACGAAATCGGAAATGGTAAAATCCGTTTCGTGTCCTACAGCGGAAATTGTCGGAATCTCGCTGTTGTACAGCGCCTTTGCGTATCCGACATCGTTAAAGCACGACAAGTCCTCTGCCGAGCCTCCGCCCCTGCCGATAATGATAAGATCCGAGCCTGTACTCTGAGCCAGAGCCAATGCTTTGATAAGGGTTGACGGTGCATATGCTCCCTGTACCGTTACGGGTATAAAAAACACTTCCAGTATAGGTCTTCGTCTTGCAATGATATTCAGCATATCCTGAAGCGCCGCACCCTTTTCAGCGGTTATAAGGCAAACCTTTTTCGGCTGTTTCGGTATGGGACGCTTTTTATTGAAGTATCCGCCTGCCTCAAGCTCACGCTTTGCCTGTTCATACGCAAGAGCAAGCTCGCCCTGTCCCCTTTCGATCATATCAGTGACATAAATCTGATTAGCTCCGTCACGCTCGTAAACATTCACACTTCCGTGAACGATTACGCTCTGACCGCTGTACGGAGTGAAATCAAGACTGCGGGCATTGCCTGCAAACATAACGCATTTTATTGAAGCCGTTTCGTCCTTCAGCGTGAAATACATATGTCCTGACGCTTTATGCAAAGTAAAATTCGAAATCTCGCCCGAAACATACAAATCGTTCAGAGCCTTATCGCCCTTTACTATCATCGAAAGCCGTCTTGTCACCTGAGAAACCGTTACGGTAAAAAAATCAGGCATCAGGCTGTTCCTTTGTCGGATTGTCCTTATAATATGAATTGAGAACGCCGTTTATAAAGCGTACATCTGTCTTGTCGGCATATTCCTTTGCAAATTCTATTGCCTCGTTTATGGCTACCTTATCGGGTACGGACGGGCAGTATTTCATTTCATACAGTGCTATTTTCATAATAGCAAGGTTTATGTACGAAATTCTGTCGAGCTTTCTTGAAGGTGAATAGCTTTCGATGATGCCGTTCAATTCATCTTCATGCTCTGCAACACCCTTCGCCAGCTTCACCGACTGGGAATTGTATTCCATCTCAAAGGACTCTTTGCAGTCCTCCAGTATCTCGTCAAGCGTTTCGGGGTTAAGTTTCATCTGAAAGAGAATAAGCAAAGCCGCTTCTCTCATTTCGTGACGTGTAAGTTTTCTTTCTGTCATTTAATCTGTTTCCTTTATTTAATCAGCTGATTTTGAAAGCATAATATCAGCAATTTTTACATTTACCTTAGATACGGATATGCCTGCCATATTCTGTATAGCAGACTTTACGCTCTCCTGTACACAGCGTGCTACATTCTCCGCCTTGAAGCCCTGTAACACAACAATGCTTACTGTAACCTCGACAGCATCGTTTTTCAGTACCGCCTTAACCGGCGACTGAGGCATAATTTTTCCCGTAAACTGAGCCATATTCTTGTCGCAGATAACAAGATGCTCACCCTCAGACGCAACGCCTCTTATTTCGGTTGCCGCAACCTCTGCGATTTTTATAAGCACATCATTTGATATTCTCAGACTTGCGCCTGTATTATTAACTTTTTTATTCATAGATTAACTGCCTTTCCCGCAGGCAAATATGCACTGCGTAACCGTAAATAACAGTATCCGTGCCAAAGGGCACACTTAACTACTATAATGCTATTATATACATTATACACCAGACACGAGAAAAATACAAGTGCATAAGCTATATTTTATTCATCTCTTTAATGCACTTTACACTTCTTCTATGATCGAATTGTCGCCGGTCAGCAGACGCAAAGCTGTGACCGCCATAATCTCGTACAGGCTCTCAGCACCGTTTCTCTTTACGGGTATTTCAAACGGCTGTATTTCATCGCCGCCAAGCGTAGTTACCGTCCTGCCGAATGAAACCGATATTTCCTCATCGGTAATGCTTGTATATGAAACCGTATCCATTATTAGATTTCCGCACGTTATCACATTACACGTCAGATATGACAAAGTTTTCATCTGTTCTTTGTTGAGAGCGTTTGCTATTATTACCGCCGTGTCGGGTATAAGTCTTGGAATAGCCGCAGTATTTTCACCCATTACAACAACGCAATCATCCGTTACAAGCCCATGCAGCGAATCGGTACGCCACAAGTTTACAGCATTGCCCTCCCCCGACAGATACATTGAATTCATATTATAAAACCGTACCGAAAATGAACGTGAAAGCGTTTCCGCTATAAGCAGGGACAGTGATTCCTCACTGTCAATTACAATTATATCCGTCATAAAGTCCTCCGTACTATATCAATATAATTTACAGTAAGGCGTATTATATGCAAAAAAATCCGCCCTGACAAAATACGTCAGAGCGGCCCCGAAATTCCGGAATAATTCTCCTCTTAATTACTTAAAACGATAATAATTGCTTATCTGCATTCAACGATGAACTTCATCGCAGTGCGTTCCTCACCGTCAATGCTGACAGTTGTGAAAGCGGGAATGCAAACAAGATCCACGCCGGATAAAGCCATATAGCTTCTGGATATTGCAATAGCTTTTACTGCCTGATTAGAAGCACCTGCGCCTACAGCCTGAACTTCAACTTCGCCGTTTTCACGGATAACTGCTGCTATAGCGCCTGCAACCGACTTTGGAACGGATTTTGCTGAAACTTTTACTACTTCCATTTTAAACCTCCCGGTAATTTATTCAGTATCTGATTCTCTTGATAGAGGTGCAGATACCGCTTTTTTCATCAACAGATACGACAACGCCGCAAATAAAATAGTCGCCGTCTGCGTATTCATATCTCTGCGGATAGCCTGTCATCATATTGCTGATAATAATCTCTTTTTTGATTCCCAGTACGGAATCTGTTACACCTGTCATTCCGACATCGGTGATGTAACCTGTATGACCGCCGAGAATCTCTTCATCGGCTGTCTGGACGTGAGTATGAGTACCAAGCACCGCCGATACTCTGCCCGTCAGATAGTGTCCGAGCGCTCTTTTCTCCGATGTTGCCTCAGCGTGAAAATCAACGATGATCACCTTTGACTTCACTTCACTCAGAATCCTGTCGATACAGTGGAACGGATTTTCAAGGTTCTGCATGAAAACCACGCCCATAAGATTTATGACGCATACGGAATATCTACCGTGGTCAAGAATCGTATATCCTTTACCGACAACATCATCCGGAAAATTCGCAGGGCGGATAACAAAATCCGACGTTTCGTAAAAAGCGTCCATCTCTTTTCTGCGGAAACAATGATTGCCGGTAGTAATTACATCAGCTCCGCTTTCGAGAAGGTATTTTGCGGTAACAGGCGTAATGCCGTTCCCGTCAGCAGAATTTTCGCCATTTACAATAACGGTATCAATATTATACTCTTTTTTGAGTAGCGGTAATTTTTCTCTGAGATTAGCGCAGGATTTCTGTCCTACCACATCCCCGATAAAAAGTATATTCAATAAAACACGTCCTACAGTATTGTTTCGTTTTTGTTATCTTTCGATTATCTGCTCTCTGTCGGGGCCTACACCTACCATAGAGATGTGGCAGTCGCAGAGTTCTTCAAGTCTTTCGATGTACTTCTTGCACGCCTCGGGCAGTTCGTCAAAACTACGGCAAGCAGAAATATCATCGTCAAAGCCCTTGAGAGTTTCATATACGGGTACACAATCGGCAAGCTCTTCAAGTGCTGCGGGGAAATTCTCAATAACAGTGCCGTCGGGCTTCTTATAAGCAACGCACACCTTTAAATCGCCAATTCCGCCGAGTGTATCCAGCTTGTTTATAGCGAGTGAAGAAAGTCCGTTTACTCTTACGGAATGACGTACAATAACAGCGTCAAACCAACCTGTTCTTCTGGGTCTGCCTGTCGTAGTACCGAACTCGCCGCCCTTATTTCTGATTGTTTCGCCTATCTCATCATCAAGTTCTGTCGGGAAGGGACCCTTACCTACTCTTGTTGTATAAGCCTTTGCAACACCTATGATATTTGAAATAATCATAGGTCCTACACCTGTACCTACACAAACACCTGCGGAAAGCGGATGAGAAGATGTAACATAAGGATAAGTACCGAAGTCGATGTCAAGCAGTGTTGCCTGTGCGCCCTCGAACATTATCGTCTTGTTTGCCTTTGCAGCCTCGTATACGATTACCGATACATCGTCAACGTACTTTGCAAGACGCTTGCCGTATTCGGTATATTCCTTTATGATAGCTTCAATATCGTGAGGCTCGCCGCCGTAAACTTCTGTGATTATCTTATTCTTGAGTTTACCTGTCATTCTTACCTTTTCGGCAAAAACTTCGGGATGAACAAGATCGTAGACACGGATACCGCAACGCTCATATTTATCCATATAGCAAGGACCTATACCACGCTTTGTAGTACCTATATCGGAGTTGCCTCTGAATTTTTCTGAAAGTCCGTCAAGAGTAATGTGCCAAGGCATAACAACGTGCGCTCTGGGATCTATCTTGAGGTTGTCGAAAGAAACGCCTCTTGGTGAAAGGTTGTCGATCTCGGATAAAAGATCCTTAGGATCAAGCACTACACCTGCGCCAATAAGGCAGGGCGTATTTTTATAAAGAATGCCCGAAGGTATCAGATGGAGTTTGTAAGTCTGACCGTCATTTACTACAGTATGGCCTGCATTGTTACCGCCCTGTGAACGAACGACCACATCGGCTCTGGAAGCGATAATATCAATAATCTTACCCTTTCCTTCGTCACCCCACTGAGTTCCTACAACTATATTTGCTGGCATTGGAAGTCCCCATTTCTTTTAATTAAATTAGTATCATATCCGCTAAGGAAACCTGTCCTTTCGCATAGTACATTGTTATTATATCAAAGACCGTCGCAAATTGCAAGTATTTTTTGTTTCTTTTGCAGAAAGTATACTAAAAATGCGGCAATTTTAACTTGCCGCATTTTTAAACACAGGTATATCAATATGATGATACGCCGCTTCTTGTTACATATTCCTTTATTCCGTCCACAATAGCCTGTGCTATACCGTCCTGATCGGTAGAATTTGCAAGAGCCATCGCATCCTCATAGTTGCTGACAAATCCCATTTCTATAAGTACCGACGGGAAATCCTGCTGTTTTGTTGTCCACATATAGCTGTACTGCGCACCTCTGTTGCAGTTTGCTCCGTCCGAATAAACATTATTGCTGAAATATGACGAAACGTGCCTTGTGAGCGACTCAGCGAGCGGCTGAGAGTACGATGTGTAATAATAGCACTCTGTTCCTCTCGGGCTTTCCGAACCCGCCTTGTTTGAATGAATGGCTATGTATAAATCACAGCCGTAATCACGGGCATAATAAGGTCTGCGTTTTGTATCGTAGAATTCGCTTTCGGTCTTGAGCCTTACAACGTTTACGCCCAGAGCCTTGAGCTTTGATTCAACCAGCTTTGCTACCGCAAGGTTTGCGCCCGCTTCTTCAATATGTCCTATCGCACCGGGATCGTCATAGCCATACTCGGTCACACCGTGGCCTGGATCGATTACTATAGTCATATTCCTGATGTCGTTTGTAAGTATCTCAAACTTGAACAGCAGATTGCCTTCGCTGTCGTATGTGGCGCTGTTTCCTGCATAAACTCCCGGCTGTCTTAATTTAAGCACGAGCCGGAACTTCATAACGCCGTCAACGTCTACCTGCTGCCACTCACCCGCACTGAACACTGTGCAGTTGTCAAAATCGGGAAGTGCAGTAACCGAGGTTATATTATCAAACGTGATGTTGATATGAGTAGCCGTGAAATCGTCAAGATTGAACTCGCCGTCATAACCGGAATAATAGTCGTTTCCGATAGGCGTAACGGTAAATGACGAGCGATCCTCCAGTGCCATCTGTATGAACGAATCTCCGCCCATATTTCCTATTGCGTTGACAACAAGAGGATTTTCACCCATTCCGACACCGCTAGTAAGGTCGGCGTCTTCCTTGAGGAATCGCTTGCCGGATGTTGTGACATAATATTCGTCCCATTCGCTCTTATAATAGTCGAGCGTGCCTTCGGGAAGCTGTCCCACATTCGGAGGGTTGACAGAATCGGTATTTGTACCGTCATAGATATATGCAAAGTTCTTGTTCAGCTTTACATAAGTAACGCTTGTATCCTCCGAAACGGCGGCAGACAATCGTCCGACTATCTCTCCCGTACCGAAAGAGCTTTGATCCGTCGGGATCTTGTCGATTATCTCTATGTTCTTATCGGGCAGCTTTACTGCGTTTACGATGACTTCGGCACCTATATATGTTCTTGAATATCCTGCGTATGATGCGGAAATTTCAATATTTCCGAGATACTGTTCCTTATCGACTATGCCCTCGGGAACGACAATTTTTCCTGTAAATGCCGCATACGATGAGTTGATGTCAACAACGTCCGATTTTGCGTTTTCGGTAAGCTCAATTGTAGTGCCGCCGAGCGTTGCTGTAGCATAAGAGCCTTTATAGGCGACTGCAAGCACGGATACCGCCATTCCTCCGTCGACCTTAAGCGTCTTGCCCTCCGCTACTGAGCTTCCTATAGATTTAAGAACGTTGATTGTGCGTTCGATGTTATAATATATGGTTTTGCCTTTATGAGTTATAACGAAAGTGTTCATTCCGACTTCAAGCTGTTTTTCAAAGTAGAAGTTTCCCGCCTCGTTAAGCGATAATTTTTCACCGTCAAAATATACGTCAAAATTCTCGTCAAACGTACCCATGAACGCTACCGATGTATCATCCGTCGAATAATTCGTGTAATACGGCGATGTCATTTCAAGGTCTTCAAAAAGGCTGTCAACATTTATCTGCTCGTTGAAATATTTCGTGAGGGTATCTGTTGTTCCCATCGGGTTTTCCTCAAGAGATTTCTCCGAATAGAACACGCTTCCCGAATAATTATCAAGCTCGTCGGCTTTTGCAAGCTGTTTGAGAAGCTGATCCTCAACTCCCCAGCCGTCTTCATCTGTTCCTATTTTTTCGTTATGATGAACAATATAGAACGGTATCTTCGCAGATTTAGCAACATCGCTCCACCAGGAACAAACGTTCTCAAATCCGACAGTTTCATTGTCAAGCGAACCGGACGCATTGACTACAATAAAATCCGTAAGACCCTTTTCTATGAAAGCCTTGGTATCGGCATAGCCGTTATAGAAAGCGGTGTACTTTGCGGACGTATCACTGCCCTTTTTATTCTTCGAAGCGTTTGCCCAGACATCCTTTGCGTCAATGCCGACAGCTATGGAATTGTCCGACAGACGAATAACACCGCTCACGGTTGAGAACTTATATTCAACCGTATCATAAAGCCAGTTCTTATAGCCTATGCCCGAACCGTTCTTCATATATTCTTCATAAGCGCCGTTATTGTTAGCACCGTAAAATCCCGTAAGTATTATGCCGTTGCATCTGTATTTGAGTGCAAATTTATGAGCCTCACTCACAAGATAATCATAGCTGTCCTCGCCGTCGGGGCAAGCCGCCATTGTTTTGTTTATGTCGAAATAGACATATCTCTGCATTCCCTTTTTTGCAGCCGCCTCAAGAGCCTTTTCAAGCCTGTCGCCGCTCTTGTTCATATTCGTGGTATAATATGTACCGTCTTTTCCATAAGGATTGATGTACACTCCGTTCATACCGTAAGCAATGAGGGTATCCAGCTTTTTCGAAAAATTCTCACCGAACTTCTCAGCCGCAAAATCCCCTAAATTTATCACCGTTGCTTTAAGCTCGTTCGATAAAGTCAGCTTAGGCTCGGCTATCTGCGGAGTTGTCTGTTTTGACTGCTCAGCCGATTCTGCCGATGCGGATGTGTTTTCACTTGTGTTTTCCTCAGCAACGGCAGTCAGCTGTGACAAAAGCATAAAAGCCGACAGCACTCCTGCCATTATTCTGATAAATTTATTTCTCATCTTCTGCTCTTCCTTCCGATTATTACGGCACTTACTGCGTAAGAAGCGGCTTGAATGCCGCTATTTCCTTATTAACAGCTGTTTTAACATTGCTGTCAGGCTCAAAAATGAACTGATAGCTGTAAAGAATAACGCCGCCGTAATTCGACGTTTTCTGTGATTTTAGAATCTGCCTTTTAATTATTTCTTTATCGTTTTGCCATTCGTATCTTCCGCTTCCTGCCCATTCATCCTCAGTGCCTATCTTGTACACCGCAAGACCGGGTATAAGCGATTTTCCGGTACCGGCGAGCATTTTATCCCACTGCTCGACCACCTGTTCAAACGGCTGACCGCCGTTATCAAAGCCGTAATATATCTGAGGAGCCATATAATCGACATAGCCGTCCTCTTTTGACCATTTCTCTACATCTGCATAAAGCTGTGTTTCATTGTTTGTAACATTGCCCTGTGCGCTGACCCCGAATAATGCGGTAGGATTGTGCGACTTCACTGCCTTATACATATCCGATACCATACGGCTGCAATTATCCAGTCTGAACTGTGACAGACTGCTATATGATGAAGCATTGAACGCAATGCTGTCAAAATACGCTTCCGTTGTGGGATAGAAATAATCGTCTATATGAACGCCGTCTACATCATATTTTGAAACAAGTTCCGCCGCTCCGTTTGCTATAAGGTCTGTTACTTCCTTATAGGCGGGATTGAGCCACCAGTAAGAATTGACCTTGACTATATAGTCGCCGTCCTTCGTGTCATACCACTGGCCCGTTTTATATGCCGTGCTAACATCAGGTGCGTCATCTTCATAATAACAGCGTAAAGGATTGACCCACGCCTGAAAAGAAATACCTCTTGCGTGTGCCTCGTCTATCATGACCTTGAGCGGATCGTAACCGGGATCTTTTCCGATATATCCCGTGCAATACTTCGACCACGGAAAATAGTCGGATTTATATATTGCGTCACCAAAAGGGCGGACATGAACATATACCGTATTGATGCCCAGTGAAAGACAGTTATCGTAATACTCGCCTATACCGCTTCTGAGCTGTGACTCGCTTTTTCCGGTAAGTATCGGGTACAATTCGGAATACCATATCCATACACCTTTCACCTCGTTATAATTCAGTGCCGTATAGCTGTTTACAGGCAGATTATCGGTGGCGGCAGGAACGTTATTATTCTTTTTTGATGTAACAGTCACATCTTTTTTTGTCGTAGCAGCCGATGTCACAGTTTCCACAGGCGGAATCTCCTCATCGGGAACGGGCGGTTCGTCATAAGACGTATCGACAGAAGGCTCATCGGAGGATGAATTTTCCTTCGGTGAGGTTTCTATTTTCTTTTTTGTTGTTGCTGTCGCTGCGGCCGTAGTATGCGAGCCTGTCTGTTCGGGTATGCTGAGTGCGGGCTTTACCTTGCTTTCCGTCAACGGAATGCCGCTTATTATATTTCCGCCGGTTGTATCCTGCGGTTCGTTATCAAATACCAACGCTTTGCCGCATCCGCCGGAAATCACCATTGCGGCTGCGGTAAGCAGTATTATACCTGTTTTCTTTTTTACGGACATATATCTTCCTCGGATCTTTCGTTAATGTTGTTCAGCACGCAGTAAATACGCCTCGTAAAAGCTCCCGTAAATACGGGATACACAGTAAATTATACAATATCCCTACTGTCGAAGTCAACCGAAACGGGTTTATTTTCTCAAATTTCATAAAATCGGATCGTCGTGAAACAAATTTCTATAAATCCTCTAATAAACTCCTTTGTCGCTTGTGCAACATCCACAAATATTTTTTTGCAATTTCACGCACTCCTTCTTTCATAAACGGTTGCAAATTCTTGACTTTTACTTTAATATAATGTATAATTAACTGTAATCTTTTTTCAGGAGGACAAAAATGGGAAACAACGAAAGCAAGGGACTTACCCTTACCGAAAAAATCATCAAGAACCACATAATTGACGGTGAGATGATAAAAGGCACTGAAATAGGTCTGCGTATCGACCAGACTCTGACACAGGACGCTACCGGTACAATGGCATATCTTCAGTTTGAAGCTATGGGTATCGACAGAGTAAAAACCGAGCGTTCACTCGCTTATATCGACCACAACACGCTCCAGTCAGGCTTTGAAAATGCCGATGACCACAGATACATAGGCAGTGTTGCAAAAAAACACGGAATCTATTTCTCTCGTCCCGGTAACGGCATCTGCCACCAGGTACACCTTGAGCGTTTCGGCAAGCCCGGCAAGACGCTTATCGGCTCTGACAGCCATACTCCCACAGGCGGCGGTATAGGTATGCTCGCTATGGGCGCAGGCGGTCTTGACGTTGCGGTAGCAATGGGCGGCGGCGCATATTACATAACAATGCCCAAGGTCGTAAAGGTAAACCTCACAGGAAAACTGAACGACTGGGTTTCCGCAAAGGATGTAATCTTAAAGGTACTTCAGATAATGTCCGTAAAGGGCGGCGTAGGCAAGGTTATCGAATACTGCGACGAAGGCGTTAAGAGCCTCAGCGTTCCCGAACGTGCAACTATCACGAACATGGGTGCGGAGCTTGGTGCTACAACATCTATATTCCCCTCCGATGAAACAACTCTTGCTTTCTTAAAGGCGCAGGATCGTGAAGAAGACTTCGTTGCTCTCAGTGCAGATCCCGACGCCGTATACGATGAAGAAATCAACATTGATCTCTCCGAGCTTGTTCCTATGGCAGCTTGTCCTCACAGCCCCGACAACGTAAAAACCGTAAAAGAAATCGGTGCAATCAAGATAGATCAGGTATGTATCGGATCATGTACCAACTCCTCATTACAGGATATGCTCAAGGTTGCTCATATATTAAAGGGCAAGACGGTACATCCCGATGTAAGCCTTTCAATAGCTCCCGGCTCAAAGCAGGTATTCAATATGCTTGCTGACTGCGGTGCGTTATCAATTCTTATCGGTGCAGGTGCAAGAATACTTGAAAGTGCCTGCGGTCCGTGCATAGGTATGGGTCAGTCGCCCAACTCCAAGGGTATTTCACTGCGTACCTTTAACAGAAACTTCTTAGGCAGAAGCGGAACAAAGGACGGTCAGATTTATCTCGTATCTCCCGAAACAGCCGCAATTTCGGCACTCACAGGAGTATTCACAGATCCCAGACTTGCAGGAGATATGCCTCCCTATGTAATGCCCGAAAAGTTCCTTATAAACGACAATATGGTAGTTCCTCCCGCTTCACCTGAGGAAGCTCCCGATGTTGAGGTTCTCAGAGGACCGAACATAAAGCCCTTCCCCGTAAACGTTCCTCTGGCTGAAGATATAAAGGCTGAGGTTTCGCTCAAGGTCGGCGACAACATCACCACAGACCATATTATGCCTGCAGGCGCAAAGATATTACCTCTGCGTTCAAACATCCCTGCAATTTCGGAATACTGCTTTACAGTATGCGATGAAACATTCCCGGCAAGAGCAAAGGAGCTTGGCAAGAGCATTATCGTCGGCGGTGCAAACTACGGTCAGGGTTCTTCAAGAGAACACGCCGCACTTGCTCCTCTTTATCTCGGCGTAAAGGCTATAATCTGCAAATCGTTTGCCCGTATCCACAGACAGAACCTTATCAACAACGGTATTCTTCCTCTGTGCTTTGTAGACGAGGCTGATTATGACAAGATCGACCGTGACGATGTTCTTGAGCTTCCCGGCATAAGAAACGCCATAGAAAACGGTACTGAGATAACCGTCAAGAATATAACAAAGGGTACAGAATACAAGGTTACCTGCGAATTATCCGAGCGTGGCAAGGGTATGATGCTCGCAGGCGGTCTGCTTAACTACACAAAGCACAACAAGTAATATCGAAAGGAACGGCTATAATGGCAAAGATTCAGATGACCACCCCCATCGTTGAGATGGACGGCGACGAAATGACCAGAATTATCTGGAAGATGATCAAGGATATACTTATCTGCCCGTATGTTGACTTAAAGACAGATTATTACGATCTCGGTCTTGTTCACAGAAACGAAACAAACGACCAGGTAACGATTGATTCCGCAAACGCTACAAAGAAATACGGTGTAGCGGTAAAGTGCGCAACGATCACCCCCAACGCACAGAGAATGACAGAATACAACTTAAAGGAAATGTGGAAGTCGCCCAACGGCACTATCCGTGCTATCCTTGACGGTACCGTATTCAGAGCCCCCATTATCGTAAAGGGTATCACTCCTCTGTTGCCCGGCTGGAAAAAGCCGATAACCATTGCACGTCACGCTTACGGCGATGTTTACAAGAACTCCGAGATGAAGGTTGCCGACGGCAGTACAGCAGAGCTTGTTGTGACTGATAAGGACGGAAACGAAACAAGACAGCTTATCCACAAGTTCAGCGGTTCTGACGGCATCATTCAGGGACTTCACAACATAAACGCAAGTATCGCAAGCTTCGCAAGAGCCTGCTTCAACTTTGCACTCGACACAAAGCAGGATCTCTGGTTTGCAACCAAGGATACTATTTCCAAGAAGTACGACCATACATTCAAGGATATTTTCCAGGAAATATTCGATAATGAATACAAGGAAAAGTTTGATGCCGCAGGTATCACATACTTCTATACACTGATCGACGACGCTGTAGCAAGAGTTGTACGTTCAGACGGCGGATATATCTGGGCTTGCAAGAATTATGACGGCGATGTAATGTCCGATATGGTGGCAACAGCTTTCGGAAGCCTCGGTATGATGACATCCGTGCTTGTTTCTCCCACAGGAGTTTACGAGTATGAAGCCGCACACGGCACGGTAACACGTCACTACTACAAGCACTTAAAGGGTGAGGAAACCTCAACGAACTCGGTAGCTACCCTGTTTGCATGGACGGGTGCATTAAGAAAACGTGGCGAGCTTGACGGCAACAAGGAGCTTTCTGACTTTGCCGATAAGCTTGAAAAGGCTACTATAAAGACGATTGAAGACGGTGTTATGACCGGCGACCTCTATGTACTTTCAAATCTTGACAACAAGAGAAAGGTAAACACAGAGGACTTCCTGCTTGAAATCAACAACAGACTTAAAGCAACACTCTGATCTCAATAAAAACTGTAAGGAGGCAGTATCTTGTCGAAAAGCATTAACATATCAAATTCAGTAATACGCAGACTTCCCCGCTACTACCGCTTTCTCGGCGAGCTGGAGGATCAGCAGATCTCCAAGATTTCTTCAAGGGAATTATCGGAGAGAATGCACCTTACCGCATCACAGATAAGACAGGATCTCAATTGCTTCGGCGGCTTCGGGCAACAGGGCTACGGCTACAATGTTTCGGAACTCCGTAAAGAAATAGGACGTATTCTCGGCGTTGACAAGCACAGAAAAACGATTCTTATCGGTGCGGGTAATCTCGGCACTGCGCTTGCCGTTCACATTAACTTTGAAAAAAGCGGATGCAGTCTTATCGGTATATTCGACTCCAACAAGAAAATAGTCGGAAACCCTCTCGGAAAGCTGACAATAACCGATATTGACGATCTTGAAAAGTTCTGCCGTGAAAATAAGCCGGAGGTCGCTGTTCTTTGTATACCTAAATCGGTTACAAAGGAGATAGTCGACCGCCTTACAGAGCTTGGTGTGAGATCGTTCTGGAACTTCTCGCACTACGACATTAACGTTGAGCATAAAAACATAATCGTTGAAAACGTTCATCTGGGCGACAGCCTGCTGACGCTTTCATACGGTGTCAACAACAATCTTGACAATGACAAATAAAATCTTACCGGGGAATTTATTTCCTCGGTATTTTTTTGCAATCTTCACAATTAATTTGAATATTACAATAGACAAACAGCTTTGTTTGTGGTAAAATAAAATATGTATAGATATAGAACAACCACAAAAGGAAGGTAGCAAATATGAACGACCCCGAAATTCTGATGGACGTACACAATCACTCAAATCTGTCGCCCGACGGCAGTAACGATCCGGAAGAAATGGTCAGACGAGCGACTGAACTTGGTATCAGATATTACTCGCTCACAGATCACCTTGAAATAAATAAATTCTACGATGAGGAATACCTCTATGAAGAACCTGTAAAACGAGCATCGGAGATCTCTCCCGCCCTTATTAAAAAGTATGCGGATAAGATAAATATGGCATACGGTGTTGAGTTGGGTCAGCCTTTACAGGATATGGAACTTACAAAAAGAATGCTGTCAAGCTATGATTATGACTTTATAATCGGCTCGCTCCATATGTGCAACGGCTGGGAGGATTTTTATCTGCTCGATTATAACGAGGTACAGCCCGAAATGATAATGAAGCTGTACTTTGAGGAAATGCTTGAAATGGCTCGGTGGGGCGAATTTGACGTACTGGGTCACCTGACATACCCTCTGCGTTATATTGTGGGCGAATCGGAGCTTTACATAGATATGAGCAAGTACCTTCCGATAATCAAGGAGATATTCTCTGCTCTTATAAAAAACGATATAGGCATCGAGATAAATTCAAGCGGACTCAGACAGAAGATAGGTCTTACTTTGCCTGACGAATACTATGTAAGACTTTATAAAGAGCTTGGCGGTAAAATACTTACTGTCGGCTCGGACGCACATTGCACGCAAGACCTCGGAAAAGGTATTCCGGAGGCTATAGAACTCGCAAGAAATGTGGGCTTTACAGAACTTGCATTTTTCAAGAAACGTAATCCCACATTTATAAGCATAAAATAATTCGGAGGATAAGATTATGACAAAGAAAGAAAAGCTTGTTGACCTTTTAAGACAGGACGCCAGACTTTCAAACGAACAGCTGGCGGCGATGCTTGATACTTCGGCTGACGATGTGGCGGCGATGATAGCGGAGCTTGAAAAGAGCGGAATGATAATCGGCTATACCGCAATCATCAATGAAGAAGAATTCGACAGAAACTCCGTCTGTGCCTTTATCGAAGTCAGAGTTTCCCCCGAAATACAGTGCGGCTATGATGATGTAGCGGCAGTTATCGCTCAGTACGATGAGGTTTCATCGGTATACCTTATGAGCGGCGGTTATGACCTTGCCGTAACTATCAAGGGTACAAATCTGCGTGATGTAGCTATGTTCGTAACGGACAGATTAGCGCCTTTAGGCGGCGTTCTCAGCACAACAACACATTTCATTCTGCACAGATATAAGGAAAAAGACAAGATGTTCTTAAAGAACACGGACGAAAGGAGTTTGGTATCTCCGTGATGGATTATGAAAATATACTTTCCCGAAAGGTGCAGGATCTGCAGTTTTCGGGTATAAGAAAGTTTTTTGACATAGCCGCAAGCTATGATGATGTTATATCACTGTCAGTCGGTGAGCCTGATTTCAAGACACCGTGGGCAATAAGAAAAGAAGCAATCAGAGTTCTTGAAAAAGGACGTACAAACTATACCGCAAACGCAGGTCTTGCCGACCTTCGCATTGCTATCAACGACTATATCAATGACAGGCTGCACGTCAGCTACGACCCATTGCACGAGATACTTGTAACGGTCGGCGGCTCGGAAGCGATAGACCTTGCTATAAGAGCGCTCATTGATACGGGCGATGAGGTACTTATCCCTCAGCCCAGCTTTGTCTGTTACGGTCCTATCGTAACACTTGCAAACGGCACACCCGTTGCTATAGAAACAAGCGTTGAAAACGGCTTCAAGCTGACCGCCGAAGCACTGAAAGCACATATAACCCCGAAAACAAAGGCTCTTGTACTTCCCTACCCGAACAATCCCACAGGTGCGGTTATGAGAAAATCCGACCTTGAGGCAATTGCAGAGGTAATAAGAGGCACAGATATAATCGTTATTTCCGACGAAATATATTCAGAGCTTACCTACGGCGATGAGGAGCACTGTTCTATCGTTGAAATAGACGGTATGAAGGAACGCACCGTTCTTATAAACGGTTTTTCAAAAGCGTTTTCGATGACAGGCTGGCGGCTCGGCTTTGCCGCAGGTCCCGCTCCTATTGTCACCCAGATGCTGAAGATTCACCAGTACGGCATAATGTGTTCGCCTACAATGAGCCAGTATGCCGCAGTAACAGCACTTAAGGATTGCAAAAAAGACATTGAGTATATGCGTGGCGAATACGATATGAGAAGACGTCTTATCGTAAAAGGCTTTAACGAAATGGGTCTTGATTGCTTTGAACCTGAGGGCGCATTCTACATTTTCCCGTCCATAAGGAAAACAGGGCTTTCATCACAGGAATTCTGCGAACAGCTGATTGAAAAGCACAGAGTAGCCGTTGTTCCCGGCGACGCTTTCGGAAAATGCGGAGAGGGATATATCCGTGTATCCTACGCATATTCGCTTCAGCACATCAAGACAGCGCTTGAACGCATAAGGCTGTTTCTTGAAGACCTCGGTGTACTGTAATCTATGAAAATAAAGGTAAGAGCATACGCAAAGCTGAACCTGTTTCTTGACATAACAGGCAGACTGCCCGGCGGCAGACATTCGCTCAACATTGCGACACAAAGCGTTGATATTTATGACGATATAACCGTCAGCGTTATGAGTACGGATAGTTACGATTGCAGGATAACCTGCAATAACCCAGACATTCCGTGCGATGAAAAGAATATCGTATGGAAAGCCGCAAAAGCATTTTTCGACGCAACCGGACTTGCCGCCGAGATTGCTGTCGATATTGAAAAGCACGTTCCTCTGATGGGAGGAATGGGCGGTTCTTCCGTTGACGGTGCAGGAACGCTTGTCGCACTGAATGAGCTGTTCGGTAAAAAACTCGATACTGAAGCATTGTGTGCTGTCGGAGATAAAATCGGTGCAGATGTTCCACTCTGCATTAAAGGCGGCACGCTTTACAGCATAACAAGCGGAGATATGATTACGGCTGAATGTGACACTAACTGCGTGTTTGTCTGCATTTATCCCGATTTTACTCTGAGTACGGCTGAGGCTTACGCAAAATACGATGAAAATCCGACCGAGATAAACCCTCATTATGCCGATTTTGTAAGCAGCATTGTCTGCGGAAGTCTTTCTGAAGGTGCAGGCTTTATAAGCAATGTATTCACAGAAATCTATCACGACAGCAGGATAGAAGAAATGAAAAACGATCTGCTTGAAAGAGGAGCCGTCATATCGGAAATGACAGGCAGCGGAAGCGTTGTTTTCGGAGTATTTGAAAGCGAAGAAACAGCCGCCGATGCAAAAAATATCCTGTCGGGAAAATATCCCCATGTTTTTACTACACGCCCTGTCAACTGCGGAGTTTATGTCCTTGAACGGTAATTTGGCATTAACGCTTGAAATTTGCCGTGAAATATAGTATAATAATATAGTCCGATTTACAAGGAGGTTATACAAATGATCACGATAAACAACCACTTAGGAACGATTACCTATTCAAAGCAGTTCTTCTACAGCCTTATCGGCGGAACTGTTACAAATTGCTTCGGCATAGTGGGAATGAATGCCGGTGACGCAAAACAGACCTTCGTTGAAAAAGTACCTCTTAAATTCATCAAGAAATTTGCCGAAAAGACTATCCTTTCAGAAAAAGGTGTCACGGTAAGATATAAAAATGACAAGCTCTATATCGACCTTCACATTTCCGTAATGTACGGGGTAAATGTGTCTACGATAGTAAAGAGCATCATTCATAAGGTAAGATTTGCAGTTGAGGACGAAACAGGCTTTACCGTTGACAAGGTAAACGTTTTTGTCGATGCTGTTAAAGTATAATATCAAGGAGAGTATCTGACTAATGCTAAGCGGAAAAATTCTCAGAGATGCGATCATCTCAGGTGCAAACAATATAATCAATAATAAAGAAAGCGTAGACGAGCTTAACGTGTTCCCTGTTCCCGACGGTGACACCGGCACAAATATGTCGATGACTATAAGAAATGCCGTTGCTGAGCTTAATATGCTCAGTGACAGCGTAACTGTCGAAACAGTGGCACAGACAGCGGCTTCTGCTATGCTGAGAGGTGCAAGAGGTAACTCCGGCGTTATCCTTTCCCTGTTATTCAGAGGCCTTTCAAAAGGTCTTGCAGGAAAACATGAGGCTACTGTCGAAGACTACTGCAACGCACTTAAATTAGGTGCAGAGGCGGCTTATAAATCAGTAATGAAGCCCACTGAGGGTACTATCCTCACTGTTGCAAGAGTTGCCGCAGAAAAGGCAAACGACGCACAGTGCAAAGACTTTGCAGAGCTGTTCGATGTTCTTACAACAGCCGCAAAGGAAACTCTCGATCAGACCCCCGAAATGCTCCCCGTTCTTAAAAAAGCGGGAGTTGTAGACGCAGGCGGTATGGGATACTATACTATCCTCAAGGGTATGGCATCCGTTATCTGCGGCGGCGTGATGATCGGCGCAAAGGAAGAAACGGCAACGGAAAAAGCTGTCGTAACAAATGCCGCAGGTACATTTGAAACCGATATAGAATTCACCTACTGTACGGAATTTATCGTTGTAAAGAGCGATGTTAACAAGGACGCTACAAAACTCCGTGCTTTCCTTGAATCAATAGGTGACTGTGTTGTAGTCGTTGATGATGACAGCATCATAAAGGTTCACGTTCATACAGAGCATCCCGGTAAGGCGCTTGAAGAAGGTATCCTTTACGGCTCGCTTATAAACCTCAAGATCGAAAATATGAAAGAACAGCACAAGGGTGCTGCCGCAAAGGCTGAAATGCAGAAGAAGCAAAAGCTCGCTCCCGCAGAGCCTGTCAAGGATTTCGGCTTTGTATCGGTTACATCCGGTGCCGGACTTGAGGATCTGTTCAAGGATCTCGGTGTTGACGTGATAGTAAGAGGCGGTCAGACAATGAACCCCTCGACAGAGGATATTCTTGAGGCTATCAACGCTACCCCTGCAAGAAATATTTTCGTTCTTCCCAACAACAAGAATATCATTATGGCGGCTGAGCAGGCTGTAAAGCTTACCGACAGAAACGTTATCGTTTTACAGACAAGAACTATACCGCAGGGTATCACAGCAATGCTCGCCTTTGATGAAAGCAGCGATTTCAGCACAAACGGCGTAAATATGACAAAGGCGCTTGATAATGTCGGCTCAGGCTCAATAACCTTTGCTGTCCGTGACAGTGATTTTGAGGGCAAGCAGATAAAGAAGGGCGAAATTCTTGCTATGGAAAACGGCAAGCTCGCCTTTGTTGAAAAGGATGTTACAAAAGCGCTCATCAAGATAACCAAAAAGCTGATTCGTTCAGGCTCATCATATATCACGATAATTTACGGAAGCGATGTTACCGACGAAACCGCTCAGGCCGCTTTTGAAGCGCTCAGAGCCAAGATAAGCGATGATATTGAAATTGTACTTGTAAACGGCGGTCAGCCCGTATACTACTATCTCATATCAGTAGAATAATTTATGAATGAAATAAAAAAGATTCCCGACTCCCCTGTCTGCTATATCAAGGGAGTCGGTGAAAAACGAGCAAAGCTCCTCGAAAAGCTCGGCATAACAACGGCTCTACAGCTTGCCGAGCATTATCCGAGAGGATATATCGACTTCAACGAAACAACCGCAATATCGGATCTGGTAAATGACGGCGAAAATCACGTTGTAAAAGCGATTGTCACGAAGAAATTTCCCGCATACTACGGCAGGATCAATATATTCAAGGTGCTTGTCAGCGACGGCACAGGCGATATGCTGATAACATTCTTCAACAGCGATTATTCTTTCACAAGGCTTAAGCTCGACAATGAATATTGCTTTTATGGCAAGATGGCGGGAGATTTTCTGAGAAAAGAAATGAACTCGCCTGTTTTTATAGATTCTCAAGACCCAAATAAGCTGATGCCTCGCTACAGCCTGACAACAGGCATATCTCAAGGCATTATGTCAAACTGCATTAAAAACGTACTGCGTGATTTTACCTTTCCTGAGCATCTTTCCGACACGCTTATGAAGAAATACAACCTTATTTCCTATGATAACGCCTTACGTTGGATTCATTTCCCGGAAAATAAGGAACAGTATGACAAGGCAAAATATCGTCTGACCTTTGAAGAACTGTTTCTTTTACAGCTTGGCCTTAAATCTATGAAAAACCGCAAAAAAAGGCTTGCAGGCGCACCTATGGAAAGCAAGAGCGTAGATGAATACTACTCCTCTCTGCCCTTCACGCTGACAGGCGCACAAAAACGTGCCATATCGGAATGCTGTGACGATATGCAGAAATCCGTTCCGATGAACAGGCTGTTGCAGGGCGATGTCGGCTCGGGTAAAACCGCAGTTGCGGCAGGTGCGGCTTATTTTGCATACCTTAACGGCTATCAATCCACTCTTATGGCACCGACCGAAATTCTGGCAAAGCAACACTACGACACGCTTTACAAGTTCTTAGCTCCGCTCGGAGTGACTATTGCTCTGCTTACAGGCTCACAGACACCTGCTCAGAAAAAGCAGATAAGACAGCTTATAGCCGACGGGCAGATCGACGTTGCCGTCGGTACTCAGGCGCTTATTCAGAAAAGTACAAGGTTCAACTCTCTCGGACTTGTGATAACCGATGAACAGCACAGATTCGGCGTAGGTCAGCGTGCGGCGCTCGGCTCAAAAGGCAACGAGCCTCACGTTCTCGTAATGTCAGCTACGCCTATTCCACGCACGCTCGGAATGATAATCTACGGCGACCTTGATATATCCATACTTGACGAAATGCCGAAAGGCAGACTGCCGATTAGAACATATGCCGTTGATACAAGCTACCGTGAAAGGCTGTACAGATTCATCCTGAAATATGTAAGCAACGGCTTTCAGGCGTATATCGTCTGCCCTCTTATCGAAGAAGGCGTATCCGAAAAAGCGGCGGCGACAGAATATATAAATTCGCTTCAAAATACCTGCCTTGCCAATGTTCCGACAGGGCTTCTTCACGGAAAGATGAAGCAGGCAGACAAGGATGCAGTAATGCAGGATTTCAAGGACAACAAGCTGAAAATCCTTGTTGCGACATCGGTAATAGAGGTCGGTGTAGACGTTCCGAATGCCGTTGTTATAGTGATTGAAAATGCCGAGCAGTTCGGGCTGTCACAGCTCCATCAGCTCAGAGGCAGAGTGGGCAGAGGTACAGAACAATCACACTGTATCCTTGTCACAGATAATAAAAGCGATTACACAAGACAGCGTATGGATACAATGGTAAAGACCTCGGACGGTTTTGAAATCGCAAACGAGGATCTGAAACTGCGTGGCCCCGGCGATTTCTTCGGCAGTAAACAGCACGGTCTGCCGCAGCTTAAAATCGCAGATATTTACGCTGACCTTGATATACTGAAAATGACAGGCGAAGCGGCTGACGATATTCTGCGTGATGACAGCCGTCTTGAAAAGACCGAAAACCGCTGTTATACAGAAATGGTAAACAATTTATTTGAAAATGCACCGAATGCTTAAAGGAGAATATATGGCTGAAGAACTCGAAAAATGGAGGTATCCAAGATTTTTCTCGGATACAATAGACGAAAACGACAGAATAATATATATGAATGACGAGGACTCAAAGCATATCGCTCAGGTACTCAGGATGAGAAAGGGCGACAAGGCAATAATCTGCGACAAAAACGGACACGATTACCTTTGCGAGCTTTCTTCCTTAGAAAACAAAAACGCAATAGAGTTTGGTATACTCGATAAAAAAGACAACTTAGCAGAACCGGATGTTGAAATAACGCTGTTTCAGGCCGTTCCCAAAAACGATAAGCTGGATTTTATCGTTCAGAAAGCAACTGAGCTTGGTGCGGTGAGAATAGTACCGTTCCTGTCAAAACGTTGTGTTTCAAGACCGGATGCAAAAAGTGCCGATAAAAAGGTACAGCGCTTACAGCGTATATCGTATGAAGCGTCAAAGCAGTGCGGCAGAGGAAAAATTCCCGAAGTTATGCCGTTTACGGATTTTAAATCCGCTGTAAACAGCATTGACAGCGACACCTTACCGATAATTTTCTATGAATGCGGAGGAAAGAAGCTGTCGAAACTTGACCTTTCATATAAGAAGATTGCTGTATTCATCGGCAGTGAGGGCGGCTTCGAAAAAGAGGAAGTAGACTACGCACTTTCAAAAGGTGCTACCGCTGTGCATCTGGGTGAACGTATTTTAAGATGCGAAACGGCACCTGTTGCGGCACTTGCAGTATTGATGAATTTAACAGGAAACCTATAAGAATTTTGTTAAAACTGCTCATATTGATAAAAAGCACTTGAAATCCGACAGTGGATATAGTATAATAATTACAATAAAGTTGGTGTGAAAGCACCGGAAAGAGGTTTAAAATGAAAGCATTTACCGGTTTTGCCATAGGCACACTTGCAGTACTCGGTGCTGTTGCAGCTGTCTTTATATATCTCAAGAAGAAGACAGAAAAGGAGATCGCTTACGATCAGTTTGATGACATTATGGATAGCGATGAAGATTTCGATGACGAATTCTTTGATGATGACGATGAAGTTCTTGATCCTGCAGAGGTAATGAACAAGTCGGAAGAAAAGGCTGAAGATGCCGCTGAAGCTGAAACAGCAGAAGAAAAAGAGCCTGAGGCAGAAACTCAGGAATAATCAAAAAGAATAATATTAACGGGGCTGTATCAGTTGTACAGCCCCGTTTGTTTTTGCCGCTATTTTCTTTCCTGTTTTTCCTGCCTGTCAATGCAATACATCAACTCTCCCGATGTTACGCCCGTCTTTTCGTAAAGCCTTGTGCCGCTGTTGTCGACAAGCGTCATTCCGAGCTTTTTCATCACGTTTTCGGATGCTTTGTTTCTTATATCGCAATGCGCTATCACCTTATCGGCGGACAGAACATCAAACGCATATTCCAAAAGCGCTTTACCCGCCTCTGTGGTAAATCCTTTATTTCTGTAATCCTTGCTTAATACCCAACCTATTTCATAAGTTACTCCGTCCACCGCTTCAAGACCAATACCACCGATGATTCTGCCGTCATATAGCATCACAAATTCCATAACGGACGGTTTTTTATCTGCCCACTGTAAAACCGCATTTCTGACAAATTCAGCTGTCTGTTCCACAGTATCATTAGGCAGAAAAAGCATCATATCAATGCTTTTATCGCCTGCATACTTATGAATTTCGTCTGTGTCCTGGGTTAAAACGGGTCTTAAAGTCAGTCGCTCTGTATTTATCACATTTTCGCTCATAGATTTAATACTCTCACTTCAGCGTATAAAGTCGATAATACACATTTACATAAGGCACTGCAACAGGTGTTCCGTCCTCACCGATTTCGATACTGTAGTAATAATTGCAATATTCCTTTTCGCTCACCGTCTGAGATGAGGTCAGATCGTAAAGCGTGGCACGTCTTACAAACGAATATGCACGTCTGCCCTGCTCTGTCTGCGATCTGCTTGTAATATCACTGTCAGAGCATACAATATACCTTACGGGCGATACGTCAAAACCGACTTTTGCAAGCTCGCTTTCCAACGTGCTGTCCTTTTCGAGCATATTCTCAAGCTGGCTGATCTCTGAGAGCGATATTTCATTGACTGCGTTATGAAGTGCCGAATTGACCTTCTGAAGTCTGAAGGTTCTGTCAAGCGTGGTGCATAACACACCGTCGCCGTTATTTATCTCCTCAACCTGATTTGAATCAATATATCGGTACAGCTTAGAAATATCATCAGATAACGATGCGTATGCTCCCGACTTATCCTCGCTTCCTGCAACCGAAATAAACTGTATCGCCGCCGCATTCACAATAACGCTCTGCGACATAGCCCTGAACATTTTCTTGTCATTGACGCTCTGCGGATACCAATTATATATATCGTCACAGATGTTATCAAACGCTGTCAATGCACCGCCGCAATATTCCTTTGTCACCCTGTCAAGCATTTCAGAATATGATATACCTTTGATTTTCGTAGAATATACGGAAGTGATTTTTCCGATAAGCTCATCCGCCTCAGAGCTAAGCGCCTCAAGCTCCTGCTTGTCCTTAGTAGCATTCATACTTTCATATACGGCAAACAATCTTGCAAGACTGTCACTGACAGGCTTTATCAGAGAATGAAGTGCCTTTATGTCATTCATATATCTTTCAACAGCGAATACATATTCGGCATTCTGAGTACCTGCCGAGATACGATCGGATTTCACGAGCTTATCCGTCTTGTTTATAAGCCCGTAAACGCCGTTGTACTTTTCGCACTGTTCAAAGAAAATCTGTCCGAAATTTGCATCACCGATCTTATAGCCGGCAAGATCTTCAAGCGAAGCATTCCCGCTCACACCGGTAAAACCGATATACTCACTGAGCGCCTCGCATACCTTATTCAGCTTTTGCACATCGGGAATTACAATCTTGCTGTTGTTGCTCTCCGAATAGCTATAATAAAGAGGAAAAGATGAAATACCCGTCTGAGTTCCCCATCTGCTTACAACCGCACCGGATTTAAGACCGAGCGTACCGTAAAGCTCAGCGTTGCCGACAGAAGATGTTCTGGGTATGTCAAAGCATACCGTAGCGGAATTATCCTGTGCCGTAATTGACGTTATTACCGCCTTTGAATAGTCGCCGCTGAATATAAAGCTGTTCTTGCTTATTACATTGAACGAGCCGTCAACAACGCCGAGCTGTGCCGTAATGCTGAAATCTGAGCCGTTTTCCTTAACCTCCGTAATCGTCGCACTGACGTCAGGGTTTTCAGGATCGACATTGAAATACAGCGGATAATTTATGCTTAGTGCGTTATCCTTTATCGTAAATGTGCATCCCGAAATAAGTTCGATTGCCTTTGCAGGTGTTTCTGTGTCAAATGACAGATACAACACACCCTCGCTTGCCGATACACGATCAAAACGTGTTATCTCAACATTACTGTTATCGCAGCCGAACATTGCCACCGATACACTGTCACTGAACGAGCAGTCAACAAGCGATACGGTTATTCTGGCGTAATTTGTTGACGCTTCAAAGTCTGTGGATGAAAATACCACCGAAGGTGAAACGATGCTTACTGTCGCAGATACGTCAACAGCGGCATCGGTTATCGCACTGCGCTTTATAGTGATACATCCGTTTTCGCCGGACTTATAGCCGTTATCGGTGCTTATAACAAGAGATAACGTGTTATCTCCCGTTCTCTCGATTTCGCTTACCTTGCAGCCTTCAAAACCGCCCGACAGCACAATATCGTCAGCGTTTATCCCGTTTGCAAAACTGCTCTTGTCGAGCGTCAGCTTGAACCTGTTGGTATTGCTCTCAGAACGTATCTGTGTTGTGTCGCTTACCGCCGAATAAGCAGGGTATCTTACAGGAATCATCGACACAAGATACCTACCCGTTTCATTTGTGTTCTTGTCAAATACAATAAAAAAGCAATCGGGCTTATTTTGGCTGAAAGAACTGTCGTTGAACGAAACTGTAGCCGAATGCTCGGAATTCAGCGTAACCGCCGAAACCTTTGCATATACAGCCTTATATTCGCTGTTATTCAGCTTCACTGCGTCAGATGCGTCTATATCCGTCAGCTTATCGCTGTTTATCACCGAGTAGAACACCTTTACATCATTTATTCCTGTTTTGTCCGACAGGCTTATATTATCGACCGACAGATTGACTGAAAACTCTCCCTTGCTGTTATACGCAAGCTCGCCGTCCGTCTTCATATCGGAAAAGCTGTGTTCCTTATTGTTCTTATCCTTTTCGCTGACGGAACAGCCACCGACACATGATATAAATACCGCTGTGCAGATAATCACGGCAATTATATTAAAAACACTCTTTTTCAATCAATCACATCCTTAATAGCATCAATTACATCAATACAAAAGTATATTTGATACAGAATATTCTGTTCCTCTCGCCGCAGGGATCGGATAATAGTTAGAATCGCTGTACATCTCAAGTATAGGTCTGCTCTCGTTAAGCTCCGGTGAGATTGTCCGCTCTCCGTAATCCTTCAGATTCTTGTCATTGAACGCAAAATAATAATACTCTATTCCGCCGTTGTCACCGTCATCCCACGTTAAATCGGCATGATACCATTCTCCGCCGAGCATAACCATATTCCACATATGCGGTTCGTCGTTGCTTGTTCCGACAATCAGCAGATTGTCAACACCTATGCACTGACAAAGATATTGATACGCCCTTGAATACGATTCGCACACTCCGCTTCCTGCCGTAAGAACACCGAAAGCCTCATATGCACCATCGCTTTTCAGCGTATAGTCGTATTCGGCATTTTTAAGAATCTCGTTATGTATTGTAAGAAGATAATCGAAAAGGGATTCCGAGCCGTCGGCAGTATTCAGTATTTCTTCCGCCCTTTTCTTTGTCTTTTCGACATAATGCTCACTTGCTTCTTCCGAAAAATCATAGATCAGCTTTATTGAGCTTACATCTTTCTTATTGCCGCTCCAGCTCACAAAAGAAAGCGGCGCCTGAATAAGAAGCGGATTATCGTAGTTTACGCACATGAATATTCGGTACAGTCTCTGATACGAAACATTGGTGAACGGCACGTCAAACTTCGTTTCATAGTTACTCATAGTCTTGTAAAGACTTCTGTAGATATATCGGTCGTATTTGTCGAGCGAGTTGTAACCGTAACCGTAAAATGCGTCTTCCGTTGAGCCGAGTATCACATAAGAACCGACATATACACGGCTCATTTTACCGTCCTTCTCAGCTCTGATGCATATATTTGTCACGCCGGTATCAAGCCTTATGCCCTTTTCATTATCATAGAGATAAGCTGTTTTGTTCTTTTCAGGCAATGTTCCGTCTGTGGTGTACCATATCGTGTCATTGCAATCGAATTTCAGCGTCTGCGGCTTGTGATAATATCCCGAATGAAAGTTCGGATTAAATTCATACTCAAACCCGTTGTTGAATTCCTTATTATCAAAAGAATACTCAAACGGAAGCTCTGCAGGCACTCTCAGATGTTCCCTTGTATCATCATAATTCAGCTTGTTTTCTTCATCAGCTATCATATATGATGACAAAGCGTTGGTAAATCCCCTCTTAGAATTATCAGGTATGACGTAGGACAAAATAACCGAAATCAAAGCCAGTATAATAAATACCGCAAAACCTCTGTTCATAATACACCCCTTATTAAAGCTGTTACTGCTGTCTGTAGTTATACTTTAGCTGTCACTTTTTCTTCTTTAATTTCATGCGTATGTCCTCACCGCTGAAAACAAGCGTTTTCATCGAATAAAGACGTGATACTATTCTGTCGGAATAACGCTTTTTCAGCTCCGCACCCGAAAGATTTGTGTTAACTATTGTAGGTTTACCGTAACCGGTTCTGCTGTTGATAAGCTCATAAAGGCACGACACATAGAAATTAGATTCAAATTCCGCTCCCAGATCGTCAAGTAAAAGCAGGTCGCATTCCTTAAGAGTGTTGATAACCTCTGTTTCATCTTCCGATTTGTTGAAGTGAGCGTTCTCTATTCTTCTGAGTAAGTCAGGCACCGAGCCGTAAACAACGGAATAATTCTTTTCTATTACTTTTTTTGCTATTGATAACGAAAGGTGTGTTTTTCCGAGTCCCGTTCCGCCCGTCATAAAAATGCTTTCATTCGGCACACGGAAATATTCCGCATATTCCTTGCAGTACTCATAGTTCTGCGTCATCATTTCACGGGGAGAACGTTTGGTGTTCATTCCGGGTGTCACCGTATCGCTGTACAGCGATAAATCAAAGCTCTCAAAACAGGTAAGCCCCATCGGCAGACTCTTGCTGAGTTCCTGTGCCGCAACAGTTTTCAGAGCGTCATTGAAACATGAGCATCTTCCGCCATCGCCGTTACCGGTATCGTGACATTTTCTGCAGGTGTATATCGGGTCAAGATAATCGACAGCATAACCGTTTTTTCTGAGCAGCTCTTTCATGCGCTCCTGTAAAGCAAGATTTTCTTCCTTAACCTGCTCAATACGCTGTTTCTTGTCAGGTTTATCCGAAAGGATTATCTTCACAAGCTCATCAATAGTTTTACTGAGCTTGCTGTCGATCTCAACTATTTCGGGTATCTTGCTTCTTACCTCACGCAGACGTTTTTCCGCCTTCAAAGAGTTTTCAAAACGTCTTTTGTCGATTATCTCCTGCGCTTTTGTATAGTATTCGGAAGGATATGCCATCGGTCATTTCTCCTTTATTCGTAATCCTGTAACAACAGCTCATCTATTTTATTAACGTCAAATGAGGAGTTACTGCTCTGCTGTTCCTGTCGCTCGATATTTTCGTCATTTACCTGTTCTGCTGTAGCTATGCCCTTTGAATGCCAGTTTTCAAGTATCTTGCTGATATACGGGAATGCAAACTGCCCCTTTGCGTTGACATTTCTTTCGTAGGCGAGCTTTACCATTTCAGAGTCGAAATTCCACACGTTGAACCAAAGATTCACGAAGTCTTTTTCTTTCTGCGTCAGCGCTCTGTTTATCCCGAACATTGACTTGACCGAGCTTTCAGCGACATTTTTCGCTTGCAGCATTGAAATCTGTCTTTCAGCGGAGGCAAGGTCGGTTATGCCGTTTTCCATCCAGTTCATCGCCGTTTCTTTGAGATATGCAGGCGATGATTTGTTTATCGAAAAGCAGTAATCGACCATCATAAGTACAACCTCGGCAGGAAGCCCGATATGCTCCGTTATCGTGATGATCGCATTCTGCTCCGTATGTTTCAGCGGTCTGCCGTAAAGCGTTTCGCAGGTCTTGAAAAGAAAGTCGATCTTATCGTCACTTTTTATCGTATCCGCAATTTCGGCAGGTGAAAATTCCGGAGAACGAAGTGCTGCCGCCTTAACTGCCGCAAATTCAGCATCTTTTGCCGTAACGCCCGCCGGCACTGTTACGCTTGCAGACACACCGCTCGTAACAGGCTCTTTTTCCTGCGGTCTTGCGGCTTCAGGTACAGCCTGCATAGGAGAGTAAACACCGTCGCTCATTGTAAGAAGCCCCACCTGCACCCAGAACGAAAGTGCATCCTTGACATCTTCCTCGTTCATAGAAAGTGCCGTTGCTATAATTTCATCGTTGAGAAGTTCACCGCAGTGCCTCAAAAAGTACAAAAGCACCTTTATGTTACTTCCGCTTGCTATCTTTATGTATTTATCCACCACATCGGACGGTACCGCAAAAATGCTGTTCCAGCCGCCGAGATTTATATTATAATTCATATCTGCTCCGTTTTTTATCTGTATTATTTGTTTTAAATTATTCTTTATAATTATACCACAACTGAAACAGAATTGCACTACTTTTATAAAAAAACTCTTGATTTCGGGTAACATTATATATCAGCGATAAATACACAGAAAAACGGACATCGGCTTTTTAACGATACCCGTTTAAATATTTACTTCTTTGTCTTAACCGTCAGCGTACCGCTCCACGAGTCGTACTGCTTTGCTAAACTTAACAATGATATTAATAGCGGTCACAGCTTGCCGCCGTAACCGCTTTATGTTGACTATTGCTTTGTGTAATCCCGCCGTTTTGCCACCCTCAGCCAACCTCAGACAATTTCAAAGGCGGAACTGTCAGCGGCGACCCGCCGCTTAAGGGTGGGGTTTGCCTTCTCTGTAGGCATTCATTATATCACGGAACACTTCGCCGTTTGTGGGCGGCGTCCAGGTGATAGCATTCGCACCGGCTTCTATAGTCGCAAGGATCGACTCTCTTGTAGGTCCTCCCGTTGCGATAATCGGAATGTCGGGGTGACGCTTGCGTATTTCTCTTACAACATTTGTTGTCTTGCCTGCGGCGGATACGTTGAATATCTTTGCACCAGCCTCAAGCCTGCTTTCAATATCCTCGTGTTCCGAAATAACCGTAACAACTACGGGAATATCAATAGTGTCGCATACCTGACGCACAACATCATTCGATGTCGGCGCATTTACTACAACACCGATAGCACCCTGAAACTCTGCGTGCATTGAGAGATTGACTACTCTTTTGCCCTGCGTCAGCCCTCCGCCGACACCCGTAAAAACAGGTATATCAGCGGCACTCATAATTGTCTGCGTGATTATCGGCTGTGGCGTAAACGGATAAACCGCTATTACCGCATCGGCATTTACATTTCTGATTATACATATATCTGTTGTAAATACTATAGATTTTATCAGCTTGCCCATTACTCTTATACCGCTTGCCTGCTGAATTTCCTCGGGGACCTTCAGCATAAAGCTCCTGAGCGGACCGCTGATCTCAGGTATGTACAAATTTTCTGCCATATAAACTCCTTTCGGTTAAGCGTCAGACGTATTCACCTCCGACACCTCTCACTCTGACAAGACCCGAGTTGACTGTAAATTCACCGTTCTCGTTCTCGCAGATAAGACAACCGTCAGGGGCGATAGCCTTAGCAAATGCAGTTGTTTCTGTATTGTTCTGCACCAGTTTCACTGTTTTTCCGAGCGTTATGCATCTTTGCGAATACTCGTTTATAACTGTAGAAAAATCCTCGTCAATGAGCCGTGTCAGCTCGTCCACTATATACTCCGCCGCAAGCATTTTATCGTATTTATTGCCCGTCAGCGTGTAAAGGGATGCCGCATTCACAAGACCGCTTTTTTCAAAAAAATCCGCATCCTGATTTACGTTCAGCCCCATTCCGCAGATGACATTGTTGTAAATTGCTCCGTTACAGGAACTTTTTAAGGTGCTTTCGCATAAAATACCACATACCTTGCGTTCAGAGCAGATTATATCGTTTGTCCACTTTATGCCTGCTTTGATACCGCTCAGCCGTTCAATCGCACGGCAGACCGCTACCGCACATATAACCGTAAGGTCGTGGGCGTTATCCGGTGCCTTTATAAGCATGGAAACAGGGAGCATATCACGGGTAGCAAGCCATGTGTTGCCGATCCTGCCCTTACCGCAGCTTTGTAAATCTGCTGTCACTACCGTTCTGTCGGGAAGCTCGTTGGCGTGTTCCTTAAGATAGGTGTTGGTTGACGGTAAGGTGTCAAACGTCAACAAAGGACAGCCGGCTATATTACTGCTTATCTGCATGGTAATCAAGCGCAACTATGTTCATTGTGATTTTCTTGTTATCATCTATGGTGATTATACCGTATGACGGCGGACGTTTATCTCTCGGAGAATCAATGCTTCCGGGATTCATAACGTATATACCGTCGATAAGCTCGGTACGGTAAAGGTGAGTATGACCGTAAAGCGCAATTTTACAGCCGTTCTGCTTGGCAACAGCGACAAGCGTATCAAGTCCCTGATGCACATGATGCTCGTGGCCGTGCACGCAAAGTATCTTGATGCCCTTTGCATTTGCGATTCTTATCGTTTTGTTGTCGGCAAAGTCACAGTTTCCCTTTACGAATAAAAAGCTCTTTTCGGGGTGAAGATTCCTTACATCGTTGAATTCGTGTTCGCCGTCACCCAGATGTATAAAAGCGTCGGCGTCAAGATTATTCTCAACTACCGAATTCAGCTTATGAAATTCCTTGTGCGAATCGGATACTACTACAATTTTCATAATTTCTATCCTTTCAGTCGGGCAAGCCAGATACGGCTTTTATTGCCCACTAGGTTATTATAACACATAATGTGTAAAAAGAAAAGATTAGTATCCGTATTTTTAGAAATTCTACACAAAACAAAAACAACCTTTTGTATATTTTTACAAAAAAATATGAACTGAATATAACGTAAGTATCCTTTTATCGTTGATTTTGTCAAAAAGTTCATAGGATACGGTTTTAGGGCAGTCTTAACGGGAATATATTTTCCGCATTGACAATATAATTTCAGGAGGCAGTTATGAATAACAACGTTGATTCAATGCTTGAGGCGGTCAGCAGTAAACTCGGCATCACGCCTCAACGTCTTAAAGAAGCGATGCAGAAGGGCGATATTTCGATAGCACTAGAAAAAATGCCGGAAAAAGACGCAAAAAAGCTAAAAAGCATACTCGGAAACCCGGAGCTTATCAAAAAAATGATGAAATCCGCACAGGCGCAGGAGCTGAAAAAATCTATGAAAAATCAGTAACGGACGGAGGGCAGTATGAGTGAGATAGATGATATTCTTAAAGCGATGCTGTCCGATAATAAAAATGACAATTCAACCTCTGAAGAAACAAGCAGTACGGAAAACGAGGAAAAATTCACGACCGATACCGACAGCGATGATATTTTCGGCGGAATAAACATAGATATGTTTATGAAGATAGGCGAGCTAATGTCAAAGATGAGCGAGCAGGACAGAAATACAGGTCTGCTGCTTGCTCTGAAGCCTCACTTAAGAGAAGAAAACAGGGCAAAAATAGATACGGCGGTAAAGCTGTTCAGGCTGATTTCACTGCTTCCCTATCTTAAAGACAGCGGTCTGTTTGATAATCTACTATGAAAAGGAGTAAATTTATGGAATGGAGTAATATAAGAATGTCAAAAGCCGAATTTGAGCGTTTGCAGAAAGAATATGCCGAGGCGGCAATAAGAACAGCCGAAAAAGCAAAGCTCAGTTACGATGCGGATGAATCGAAAGAAGAAATTCCGAAAACCGAAAATATCGCTGCGGCAATATCACGCCTTCCAACGCCGGCAGAAGAAAACGTGAACGAAGCAATAAAGCCCGATTCGGCAAAAATCACAACAGTGCAGGTAAAAATTACCGAAGCCGAAAGCGAGATTACGGCATCTGACACTGAAGATGAAAATAAAGAAAGCGAAGAAGCCGAAACAAATATTCCCGTAAATGAAGAAAAATCTGACGAAAACACGGATAAATCCGATACTGACGATAAACAGCAAAATTCATCAGCCGGCAGTACAGATGATGAAGCAAGCAACGCTGAAATCTACGGCGATAAGTCCGATAATACAGCCGATTCCGAAATTCCCGACAAAACCGAAAATCACACTGTTGACGAAATACTGCGCAGCTTTGAAAGCACTTTTATGAGTGAAGAGGAAGCGGATAAAAAGATAGAAGATTTTTCTAAGTCTGTTTCAGACTCCCGACCTGCGCCCGATTTCACCGCAAAGATACATAACCATAATAACAATCAAGATAAAAGCGGAAAAACCTGCGGATGTGAGCGATGCCGCTGTCAAAGCGGCAATCGTATGCAGGAGAAGGGCGGGCAAAAACCAAACTGAAATTCAGCCCGCAGTACCGATATGGATATTATAGGCAAGCTGATGAAGGACGACGACCTGATGAAGGTTGCCGCTGTAGCGTTTATCTTATGGCGTGACCACGCCGATTACAAGCTGATTCTGGTACTTTTTTATGTATTTTTCATGAAATAGCACTTGCATTTTCCGCCGTCTTAGTTTATAATACCAGTATGTAAACGATGTCAATTTGATTTACAATTCCGACAAACAGGAGGTATTTTATGGCTAAGTGGTTGGAAAATGCAATTTTTTACGAGATATATCCGCAATCCTTCAATGATACAAACGGTGACGGTATCGGAGATTTTCAGGGTATAATCGAAAAGCTGGACTATATCAAAGAAACGGGCTTCAACGCAATATGGATGAACCCCTGCTTTGATTCGCCCTTCGGTGATGCGGGCTATGATGTAAGGGACTATAAAAAAGCCGCCGCAAGATACGGAACAAACGATGATTTAAAGCGACTTTTCGATGAGTGCCATAAGCGTGGGATGCACATTCTTCTTGACCTTGTACCCGGTCACACTTCGGTAGAGCATGAATGGTTCAAAAAGTCGATGCTCCCTGAAAGCAACGAGTATACCGACAGATATATCTGGACAAGCAATATATGGGAGCAACCGGAAGGCCTTAACTGCATAAGAGGCATATCCGATCGTGACGGCAGTGCCGCAGTCAACTTCTTCTCATCTCAGCCTGCACTGAACTACGGCTATGCCGAGCCTAAGTATGCTTACCAGCAAAAGCCTACAGATCCCGGACCTATGGCGACAAGAGCCGCAATAAAGGATGTTATGAAGTTCTGGCTTGATATGGGCTGTGACGGTTTCAGAGTGGATATGGCAGGCTCTCTTGTAAAATGCGATCCTGAATATAAAGAAACAATCAAGCTATGGCAGGATATAACGGGTTATCTTAAGAGCGAATATCCCGAAGCCGCTATGGTATCGGAATGGGGCGAGCCGCAATATTCGCTTCAGGGCGGCTTTGATATGGACTTCTTACTGCACTTTGGTCCTGAGGGCTACAACTCGATGTTCAGAAGTGCTGAGCCTTTCTTCTCAAAGAGAGGCAAAGGTACTCCCGCAATCTTTGCAGAGCAGTACAACGGCTATCACGAAAAGGCAACGACAGGCGGAGGGCTTATCTGCATTCCGTCCGGCAATCACGATATGGACAGACTTGCAAGAGGCAGGGATGAGGACGAGCTGAAATGCTGTTTTGCTTTTCTTCTCACAATGCCCGGCGCACCGTTTGTATACTACGGCGATGAGATCGGAATGAATTTTGTTGAAGGGCTTGTGTCGGTAGAGGGCGGCTATAACCGCACCGGTTCAAGAAGTCCAATGCAGTGGGACAGCACCGCAAACGACGGCTTTTCAACTGCGGACAAGTCACAGCTTTATATAAAGCAGGACGACGCACCCGACAGACCTACTGTCGAAAAGCAGATGCTCGATGAAAAGTCGCTCTACAATGAGATAAAAAAACTGATAAAGCTAAGAAACGAAAATTCCGCACTTCACAATCTCTCAGCCTTTGAGTTTGTCAGCAGTGACGGTTATCCGCTGGTATACAAGAGAAGCAGCGACAAACAGACGGTTTATGTGTTCATCAATCCGTCCGATAAGGCCGTAACTGTCAATGCAGATTATGCAAAGGGCGGAAAGGCAATTTACACGCTCGGCGAAAACGGCTCTGTAAAGGAAGATTCAGTTACCGTTCCCGCAAGCGGTGCAATTTTTGTTGAGGTATAAATAATCAGATATAAATGCAAAGCCGCACAGATGGATGACCATTCTGTGCGGCTTTTATTTATTCAGTTTTTGCCTGTTCTTTTTCCTTCTGCGCCTGCTCTTTCTTTATCTTGGTACTCTTGATAACCTTCTGACGTGAGAATTCCTCACGTTCCTTTTCTTCAAGAGAGTTTGAGATAAATCTGACCTGTGCCTCGTACTTCGGAATAATTATATTCTTCAGTGCGTTGGCACGTTTCTGCGTCTTTTTTATAGCAACGGCGAGCCTGTATATACTGTTTTCAATCTCGGCGAGTACGACTGTCAGCTTTTTTGTTTCATTAAAGCAGATATAAGCGTTGTCAAGATATGAATTTGTCATTGCAATATCATACTGCGGAACTATAGGCTTATCGGGAAGCTCAACTGTAGGAAGCTCAACGCCCATAACGCTTCTGAAAGATATTTTAAGATCGGTTTCTTCAGGTACAAACTGCGTCAGCGTTGATACCGAGCCAAGCGTAATGTTAGCCTTCTGTAAGGCGGCATAAGCCTTTTCATAGGTCTGCTCGATATTTCCTCGCACCAGCTTTGATTTATCGGTCAGTGCCACCATTTCTCTTATCAGAACGTTGCGCTTTCTGTCCATAAGTTCAAAGCCCTGCTTTGCCTGTTGTAAAGAACGTTTAGCCTTGATAAGATTGCCTTTGGTCGGGAAAACCTGTTCAGCCATACACTCACCTGCCTTTCATATAGTAACTGTTATACAAATCTCTTTGCATTTTCAGGGTGATAATGTTCTTTTATGAGCTGTTCGTTTACACGGTCAAGCTCGCTTGCAGGAAGAAGCGAAAGCAGATCCCACGCAAGATCCAGCGTTTCGTCCATAGAACGATTCTCATCGAAGCCCTGATTGAGAAAGTACTTTTCAAACATCGTGCCGAACTTCATAATCGCCTTATCCGATGCGGAAAGTTCGTCTTCACCGATAACCGACGCAAGCGCTCTTGCGTCCTGCACTCTTGCATAGCAAGCAAAAAGCTGGTTTGAAACATCGGCGTGATCCGCTCTTGTGTACTGTTCTCCTATGCCGTCCTTCATAAGACGTGACAGTGAAAGCAATACGGAAAGTCCGGGATAAATTCCTGTCTGGTCAAGGTTTCTGTCAAACACTATCTGACCCTCCGTGATATATGCCGTAAGGTCGGGGATAGGGTGTGTAATATCGTCGTTAGGCATTGTAAGTATCGGTATCTGCGTAACAGAGCCTGTACTGCCCTCTACTACACCTGCTCTTTCATACATAGAGGCAAGGTCGGAATAAAGATAACCGGGATAACCCTTTCTTCCCGGAATCTCTCCCTTTGATGAAGAGAACTCACGCAGAGCCTCACAATATGAGGTAAGGTCGGTCATGATAACGAGTATGTGCATATTCTTCTCGAACGCAAGATATTCCGCCACAGTAAGCGCACATCTGGGTGTCAGGATACGCTCTATGATAGGATCGTTCGAGAGATTAAGGAACATACAAACACGCTGTATAACACCGGTTTCCTCAAATGAACGTCTGAAATACTCCGCAACGTCATTCTGAACGCCCATTGCGGCAAAAACAACCGCAAAGTCCTTTCCCTCGCTGTCGGCAATCTTAGCCTGCTTTACTATCTGCACTGCCAGCTTGTTATGCGACAGACCGGAGCCTGAGAATATAGGCAGTTTCTGACCTCTGATAAGCGTCATAAGTGCGTCTATTGAGGAAATACCCGTGTGTATATAGTTTCTGGGATAAGAACGTGCAACGGGGTTCAATGCACGGCCGTTTATATCACCGTATTTCTGCGGAAAGACTTCGCCAAGTCCGTCTATCGGCTTGCCTGCGCCGTTGAACGTTCTGCCGAGCATTTCGGTAGAAAGCGGAATCTCAAGCGGCTTTCCCGTAAAGCTGATTTTTGTATTTGTGAGCGAGATGCCGTTTGTACCCTCAAACACCTGCAAGACAACTTTATCGCCCTGCATTTCAACAACACGGCCTAAACGCTTTGTGCCGTCCTCCAGCTTTATCTCTGCAATTTCATCATAAGAAACACCTTTGGCACCCTCAAGGCAGACAAGCGGTCCGTTTATTTCACTCAGTCCTGCATATTGAATCATAAAATAATCTCCTATCGGGTTTAATCATCGGCAAACTTGCTGTTTATCATATCAAAATATTCGTCAAACATTTCGAGCTTGTCGTTAGGTATATCGTACTTCATCTTTATCAGCTTATCGAAGAAACCGTATGAGATAATCTCCGATATGGGCTTACCGCCGTTTATAGCGTTCAGCGAGTTGTGATAAAGAAGTAAGATTGCTTTCATCATCAGCTTCTGCTTTTCAAGCGGAACGAACGTATCGTCCTTATGGAAAGCGTTCTGCTGTAAGAAGCCTACTCTTATAACACGGGCGATTTCTATTATCAGCTTCTGGTCGTCAGGCAGAACATCCGCACCTATCAGCTTTACAATCTCCATAAGGTTGTTTTCCTCAACCAGTAAGGTCGATATTTCCTGTCTGTAGCGGCAGAATTCTTCGCCGACGTGTTCGTTGTAATACTCGGCTAAATCGTCGCTGTACTCCGAATAGCTCATATTCCAGTTGATAGCCGGATAGTGTCTTGCATAGGCAAGATTCTTGTCGAGCGCCCAGAAGCAACGGACGAAACGCTTTGTATTCTGCGTTACAGGCTCAGAAAAGTCCGATCCCTGCGGAGATACGGCGCCGATAATCGTAACACTGCCTTCTCTGCCGTTCAACGTTTCGACATAGCCTGCACGCTCGTAGAATTCGGAAAGTCTTGACGGAAGATATGCCGGGAAGCCTTCTTCAGCAGGCATTTCTTCAAGTCGTCCGGAAATTTCACGCAGTGCCTCCGCCCAGCGTGATGTTGAATCCGCCATTATAGCAATATGATAGCCCATATCACGATAATACTCGGCAAGCGTGATACCGGTATATATAGACGCTTCACGGGCGGCTACGGGCATATTTGAAGTATTCGCAATAAGCACCGTTCTGTCCGTCAGCGGACGGTTCGATTTCGGGTCGATAAGCTCAGAGAATTCCTCAAGTACCTGAGTCATCTCGTTGCCACGCTCACCGCAACCGATATATACGATAATATCCGCATCGCACCACTTTGCAAGCTGATGCTGAGTCATTGTCTTACCTGTACCGAAACCGCCGGGTATAGCGGCTGTACCGCCCTTTGCAAGCGGTAACACGGTATCTACTATACGCTGTCCGGTAATAAGCGGCTTTGAGATCGGCAGACGCTTATTTATAGGTCTTGGCGTTCTTATAGACCACTTCTGTACAAGAGTAAGCTCCTGCACCGTTTCTTCGTCTATCCTGAGTTTTACTATCACATCGTTGACCTTATACTTGCCGTCAGGCGCAACATATTCTACTGTACCCTCAGTATAAGGAGGTACCATACATCTGTGCGTAATAAGCGGCGTTTCGGGGCACTGCGCATATATATCTCCGCCGTGCAGTTTATCACCGACCTTTACAGTCACAGTAACATCAAATTCACGTTCTTCATCGAGTGCGGCTATTGCACTGCCCTCAGTAACATATACTCCGCTGAGAGCCGTCATAGCTTTAAGCGGACGCTGGATACCGTCATAAATATTGGATATTATGCCGGGTCCGAGCGTTGCACTCATAGGTGTTCCTGTAGGCTCTACGGGATCGCCGGGCATAAGTCCTGCCGTACCCTCGTAAACCTGAATCGTTGTCATTTCATCGGTTACGCCGATTACCTCTCCTATTAGCTTGCTCTTACCGACCATTACCATCTCACGCATTGAGAACGATTTTGTATCCCTGACCTTTACAACGGGTCCGTTAATCGCATAAATACAGTTCATTGCAACTCCTCCCGTTATAGTGACAGTTCGCCGTGACCTGCCACAAAAGCCTTTCGCTCCTGTTCTAAAGCAAGGTCAAGCGTATAGTCGATATATATATTTTCCGACGGATAGTAAACAGACAATCCGCCAAGCTCAATATTACGGTCAACAGCAACACCGATGCCGTATTTTTGTGCTATATCATCGGCAAGCCGTTTATCGTTTCTGCCGACATTTATCACGCAGTCTTTGCTGAAAGCCTGCTCTTTGTCTGCTTTTTCGGCAAGAGCGGTCATAAATCCGCTATATTTGTCGCTCTTTGCAAATTCTTCAAGTTTATTCTTAATATCTTCAAACAAGCTGTCTACAAGCCCGCACCTGTGAGCAAGCACCGACTTATGTGCGGCAAAGTCGCTCTTTGATAATTCCTTTGCGTAAAGAGTATGGGTCTTCTGTCTGTCCAGTGCGACCTCGTTTTCTTCACTGCGTCTGTACTGCTCTCTTGCCTGCTCTGTCAGCTCGTCAGCCTGCTGCTGTGCCTTGCTGATTATTTCTTCCGCTTTTTTCTGAGCGTCGGAAAGAATTGAATTGCCCAGCTTTTCTATTCTGTCCTGAACTTCCGGCATACAGCTGCTCCCTTCTGATTAATTATAATTTCAGTCCTATTGCATCACGCACATAGCCGTCAATGGATTTGCTTATATCCGATGTTCCGTGTCGGTCGGGTATCTCCACTATAAGCGGCTTTGTGCTGTTCAGTTTCATATCATACACTGTCTGTTTGCACATATTGATGAGTTTTTCCGTCATAAGCACAACGCCGATGTCTTTATCGGCCTTTGCTTTTTCCAGTGCGTCCGTGACTTCTTCGGGTCGGCTTACTACTATGCCTTCAATCCCTGCAAGACGCATACCCATCTGTGTATCTGTGTTGTCACTGATAAGAAAAAATTTCATTTTTCTGTACCTTTCGGCTATTATGAATAAAGAATAAGTATCGAAATCAGAAGTCCGTAGATAGCGACACCTTCGCCGAGTGCAACGAAGATAAGAGCCTTCGTGAAGTTCTTGTCGTTTTCTGCGGTAGCTCCGATAGCAGCGGGAGCGGCACCGCCTACGGCAATACCTGTACCGATCGTTGCAAGACCTGTTGCGAGTGCCGCACCGAGATACTTAAGTCCGTCGCCTACGCTGAGCGCTGTCTGTGCGGCTTCTGCGGCACCTTCAGCCGAAGCAAATGCAAAAAGCGGTACGAATACGCTCATCATGACCATAACGCCGATAAACGAGCCTACATTTATAAGAATAGCTTTTCTTGTCTTTAAGGGCTTACCCTCTTTTCTTCTCTTAAGCATTACAAAGAACGGCAGCATGATCAGTGCCAGTGCAAATAAAGGCAGTAAAAACAGTAACATTTTTCAGTTCCTCCCGAAATTAATTCAAATTAGCCTTAAGCGGCTCAAAGCTCTTTCCGTCGCTTACATAGAAACGACCGAATATCTCATAAAATTCAAGTCTTAATACCTGAATGCCTACAAGGAATCCCTCCATACCGATTACGAAAGCGTTTCCGAGTATCTGTACGATCACGGTACCGACACCTCCGTCGCCAGCCAGCACTCCTACAACCAGCATCATACCTGCGTGGCTCAGGATAAATCCGCCTACACGAAGGAATGACATTGTGTTTGTAAGATATGAAAGACAGGTTTCGAACAGTTCAATGACACCTTCAATAATGAAGTTGCCGACAGACTTTTTCTCCTTCGGCTTATCCTTACCGTTCTGGACGGGTCTTCCGGGGGAAGTAAGCTCTGCGGGCATCTTCATACGTTCAAAATAAAGGCCTGCAAATATATCCTCTACCATCGCCCTGTGCTGTTTTGATACAAAATAAACGCCGTAGACATTATCGTCGTTTTCGGTGATAGGAATAAACACAAATTCCTTGTCGGTAAAGTATTCCAGCTTGTCATAGCTTTCACGGGGCATCTTTCCGTAAACCGCACGGACAAATTTCAGATCGTTCAGCTTTTCGAGGTCTTCTCTTGTTTTTCTGAGCAATTCTTCGCTCAGCGTATCGGAAGCCATAATTGCCGCATCGGCAACCGTCTTATGCTTTAAATTGACAACGTTGCGTTTTATCGAGTTTGCGACAAGGTGTGCAAGAGGCTCTTTGAACATCATAATGCCAAGCGGCAGTATCACCAGAAGAAGTATATACGGCAATGTGAACATCTCAATGCCGAATCCGAGTTGAAGTCCTGCCGCCGCTACGACTGCGATATAGAATATCATACCGGTTATGCCGTTTGCTCCGAACAGTGCGGAGGAATAATCCTTGCGCCTGAATGACAGCACGATATTCATCGTCATTGAAACCACTATCAATATGACACCTATCGCAAGCGCCGCTATAAGCAGATAGGTTGAGATCTGGAATATGCTGTTCGGCTTTCCGAGTACGGAGTAAAGCGGTTCGATATGAAAGAAAGGCTTTATTATATCTTCATTTCCGAATACCGATCCGTAAAGACAGCCGAATATTGCCGAGCTTATGCCGATACGCTCCATTATGGGACCGAGTTTTGCTTTCTTCCACTTTGTGAGTATAAATCCGAAAAGCGAGATCACAAGCCCTTGTCCGAGATCGCCGAACATTATGCCGAATATCAGCATATACGTTATAGCGACATACGGCGTCGGGTCGATGCCCGTGTATGACGGTAAGCCGTACATATTGACGAACATCTCAAACGGTCTGAACAGCCGGTTGTTTCTGAGCTTTGTCGGAGGCTTCATCCTGTCGTCAACGAAATACTTCTTTTCCTCGATAACAATATCGGATACACCCGACAGATGCTCCCTGAACTTTTCTACTTCTCTTGTCGGGACAAAACCCGCCATATAGAATTTATTGTTGATTACCGAAACCTGACTTCTGAGTTCATAGCTGTTGTTAAGGAAAATCAGCTTGCTGCGCACCTTTTCAAACTGCGTTTCTTCATTTTTCTTTATGACCGCAAGTCCTTCCTTTACATCCTTCAGCTTTGTTTCCAGCTCCTTAAGCTGTCTGTTAAGCTCTGCGGCGGCTGTTTCTCCGTCACCGTGAAGGAAGTCCGGTAAACGTATCCGCTCAAAATAAAGGCTTCTGAAAATATCGTCTATCTGTACGCTTTCTTCCACCGGGGCGAAATAAAGTCCCCAGACATAACCGTCCTTTTCTTCAAGCGGCTCAAACACAAAGCCTTTTTCGCTGTAGAAATCAAGCTTCGTATAGCTTTCCGACGGCAATTTGCCGAAACGTATCTTGACGTGCTTACAGCTGAATAAATCCTTGAAATCAACATTTACATTCGACAAGTTGCCGACCTGCCTTAATACATGGCTGTATTCGTCTATTGATTTCTCAAGCTCGTTCTTTTGCTCTATGACAGGCATCACACGCTGTTCAAGCTCCGTGAAATACATATCGAAGTCATGGATCGCCTCCATCTGTATATCGTCATACGAAACGGTTTTGTTTTTTATGCCAAGCCCGACGGACAATAAATCCGCTCGTTTCATAAGACCGCCGTAAATGTCCTTGTCTTTCAGCGTCTTGAAATGTGCGGAGCCGTAGGTCATGGTATAAAATGACGGCTCAATGTGAAAGCATTTCGTTTCGCAACATCGTACAAGAGTTTTATTGACTTTTTTGAGAGGTCCGCTGACCGATATAAGTGACATCTTCTCAACTGCCATTATATCATTCCTTTCGCTGTATATTTGCTCTATAATATCAGCATTTTTTCTATCTGTGACGGCTCGAGCGAGTACCTTACGCCCTCTATCACAGTTGTTAAATTTCTGTTTTCAATCTGCAAAAGCTCAGTCAGTGAATATATAACCGTGCTGTCGCACTGAGACAATGCGAGCTTTGCGTCATAATAACGTTTGTTTGACGTATATACCGCCGTTTCTATGTCCGTTGCCTGCTCCTCGGTAATATCCTTGAAATAAGGAAGCTTCAGCAGAAACGGCAGTATCGGCTCGTTATCGGCTTTCGTCAGTATCTGTTCCATTGTCTTTTTATCGAATCTGTCGCAAAAAGGCAGAGTATGCGCAACCACATCCTCGGTTGACATTCTGAAAAGTCCTTTCAGCCGATAGCATATCTTGATATTGTACATATCGCAACGTCTGCGGATACATTTTTCAACTTCCGTGCGTTCACTGCCGGACATATCCTTTTTTATACGGGAAAAAAGCGTCGTATAAAGATATTTTGTAAGCTCATAATCAACAGAAACAATGGGCGGAAAAGCCTTAGTTCCGTCGGAAAGAGGGGCAAGAACGTCATAATACGGCGTACCCTTCAGAACATCCAGTATTTCATCAAATGTTCTTGCTTTTGAAAGCGCCCGAATATCGTAAGAACAGATATTCGTCAGATAACCCGGAAAGCCCGGAATGAACAGATCGTAAACGCCTGCGCCGATATACATTGCGGCATTGATGATCTGTTTAATTTCCTCCTGTATAAGCAGAAAATCATAGAACTTGTTTTTACTGCCCGGACAGAATTTTCTCAGCTCGTCATATATTCTGAAAAGACGTTTTTCCATCAGCCTTTCAGCCTGACTTCGCCTTACCGTATTGTCAACCGCTGAAAAATCCTCACAGAAATCGCCGTATGTTTTCAGCTGAGCCACGATCTCACCGACATTTGCCTTTGAGATCAAGGTCTTATATTCATCAAGACCCAGAAGCCCGCCGTACTTGGCTCTTGCTTTGGCAATGACCGCCGCCGAACCTGCCGACATGAAATCACCTCCGAATACTTATTCTGTGCTGTCATTCAACCGAAATGATATTTTTATATATCTCGTCTGTCCATTTATCCCTGTTCTTCGAGAATTCATCGTCAAGACGCTTAATGACAGCGTTGCACTCGGCTGAAGTTGCAGAGCAATGCTCTTCTCCGCTCTTTTTAAGCTCATCGTGATAGCTGTTTATCTTGTCACTGCGTTCTTCTTCGCAGACGATACGTTCTTTTTCACGGAGAGCCGCCGCATCGGAAAGAATGGCTTCGGCTTTTTTGTTTGCCTGTGCAACTATTTCTTCGGCGTGCTTCTCATAAGCGATAATCTCGCTGATTACATCCATCGGAACACCACCTTTCAGTAGGCATAAATCTAAAATCATAATTAAGTTTACTACAATTATTCACAAAAAACAAGCCGAATAATTACCAAAAAGACTTTGAAAAATTTGTATGATAATATCCTTGACAAGACTTTTTTCTGTCGAACGCAAATGTCAAGATATTGAAAAACCGCAGGTTGTACTGCGGTTCAATGTTAGTTTTTAAGGCTCTGTAAGGGTGCCGGAATACGTCCGCCTCTTGAAATGAATTTTGACGAGGAGAACTTGCTGAGTTTCATTACCGGACCGCTTCCGAAAAGACCGCCGAACTCAAGCGTATCGCCTTCCTTCATTCCTATTGCGGGAATTACACGGACTGCTGTTGTCTTTGAGTTTACCATACCTATAGCGGCCTCGTCTGCGATGATTGCCGAGATCGTATCGGCAGATGTATCACCGGGAACGGCTATCATATCAAGACCGACAGAACAAACGGCTGTCATGGCTTCGAGTTTTTCTATTGATAATGCGCCACGGTTTACAGCGTCTATCATACCTGCATCCTCTGATACGGGGATAAATGCGCCTGAAAGACCGCCTACGCTTGAGGACGCCATTACGCCGCCCTTCTTTACCGCATCGTTCAGCATTGCAAGTGCGGCTGTTGTACCGTGTGCGCCGCAGCTCTCAAGACCGATCTCCTCAAGGATATGTGCAACACTGTCGCCTACTGCAGGGGTAGGAGCAAGTGAAAGGTCAACGATACCGAAAGGTACGCCGAGCATCTTGCTTGCCTCAGCGCCTACAAGCTGACCCATACGGGTAATCTTGAATGCGGTTTTCTTTATCTGCTCTGCGACTTCGCTTATGCTTGCGTCAGGCATCTTGGAAAGCGCCGAACGAACAACGCCGGGTCCGCTTACGCCGACATTAAGAACGCAATCCGCCTCGCCGACACCGTGGAACGCACCTGCCATAAAAGGATTATCCTCAACGGCATTGCAGAAAACCACTATCTTTGCGGCACCGAAACAATGGTTATCCTTAGTTGCTTCAGAAGCCTGCTTTATGATCTTGCCCATAAGAGCAACGGCATCCATATTGATACCGGCTCTTGTAGAGCCGACATTGACCGAAGAGCATACGTTTGATGTTTCGGCAAGCGCTTCGGGTATAGAGTTTATAAGCTCAAGATCGCCTGCCGCAAAACCCTTCTGAACAAGTGCGGAATAACCGCCGATGTAGTTTACACCCGTACCCTCCGCTACTCTCTGGAGAGTTTTTGCAAACTTTACGGGGCTTCCCTTTGCGGCTGCCGCAAGCATCGAGATAGGTGTTACCGAAAGACGCTTGTTGATTATCGGAATACCGTAGCGCTTTTCTATTATCTCACCTGTTTCAACATGATGCTCCGCAACACGCATCATCTTCTCGTATACCTTTTCGCAGGATTTATCTATATCGCTGTCGATACAGTCAAGAAGCGAGATACCCATTGTGATAGTACGGATGTCAAGATTTTCTTCCTGTATCATCTTGATGGTTTCAAGAATATCTTTTGAATTGAACATTTAGTTTCTCCCGTATGTAATTATATATTGTGCATCGAATTGAAAATATCTTCATGCATAACGTGTATCTGAAGACCCATATCGTTTCCTGCTTCTTTCAGCTTGTCTGCAAGTACGTTGTAATCAACAGAACACTTTGTTATGTCAATAAGCATTGTCATAGCAAAAAGATCCTGCATTATCGTCTGTGTAACGTCCATAACGTTTGCATTGCACTCTGCACAGATATTACTTACCTTAGCGAGAATACCTACTGTATCTTTACCAATAACCGCAACTACTGCTCTCATAAAATAAACCTCTCTTTTCAGGATAAAAAATATATCTCTTGCTATTATACACCACTCGGCTCTAAAAGTCAAAGCATTTTTTAAAAAGGCGGAAAAACACATTGCGCCGTTATTCGTCAATATTTTCAAAAACTACTTGTAATCGGACATAAAAAATGATACAATATAAATATCTATATGGATAATTTATCTGATTTTCCGGAGTGTGTGACCATTGAACGATAGACTTGGCTTTTTAAGAGATAAATCGAATAAGCTGTCGCTGTCCCCCGGTGTCTATCTTATGAAAGACAAGACGGGCAGGATAATCTACGTCGGTAAGGCAAAAGCCCTGAAGAACCGTGTAACAACGTATTTTCATGCGCTTGAGAGCCATAACGCAAAGACAAGGAAGCTGGTCGAAAATATCTATGATTTTGATTTTATCGTCACACCGAGCGAGCTTGACGCACTTGTTCTTGAATGCAGTCTGATAAAGCAGTACAATCCCAAATATAATATACTGCTAAAGGACGATAAGGGCTATAATTATATAAAAATCACAAAAGAGCCATATCCGAGAATTTCTTATGCGCTTAACTGCAACGATAAGAATGCGGAGTATCTCGGCCCGTTCACGAGCGGATTTACCGCAAAGCAGGCGGTCGATGAGGTCAACAGGATCTTTATGTTCCCGTCCTGTCACAAGGTCTTTCCGAGAGATTTCAGAAAAGAGCGTCCGTGCCTTAATTATCATATAAAAAGATGTATGGGCGTTTGTACCGGCAAGATAAAGCAGGACGAATACAACAGCCTTATACACTCTGCTATAGAGTATATGCAAAACGGCAGTAAGGCGAGCGTTGAGCGTCTTACCGAGCAGATGTACGAAGCATCGGAGAATCTTGAGTTTGAGAAAGCCGCAAAACTCCGTGACCGTATCAACGCAATTGAGAAAATGAAGGATGGTCAGGATATATTCTCCGACAAGACATACGATTTTGACGTTGTCGCACTGGCTCAGAACGTTGAGCTTGCAAGTATTGCTGTTATGTGCTACCGTAGCGGAAGAATAACCGACAAGATGAATTTCTTCATCGGTGACGAATACGACCCCGGTCAGATGCGTTCGGATTTTCTGGTCGAATACTACAGTGCAAGGACAGATGCGATTCCGAAGCAGATCTATATAGACAAGGAAATGGAGGACAGTGCGATCCTCGAAGAATACTTCTCCGCTCTTTGCGGACACAAAGTTACTGTCACGGTGGCTCAGCGGGGCGAAGGGTTGTCAAGGGTGCTTTTAGCAAAGCAGAACGCCTCCGAGTACCTTTCGATGAAGGTCGGCAGGACGGTAAAGGAAATAAACGCACTGGAGGATCTTGCAAAGCTGCTGGGTCTTCCTAAGATACCGACAGTTATCGAAAGCTACGATATATCAAATCTCGGAGAAGACAGCAGGGTCGGCGGTATGATAGTGTACCGCAACGGCAGACCGTATAAGGCAGGCTACAGGAAATTTACAATAAAGAACGTTATCGGTCAGAACGACTATGCGTGTATGCAGGAGGTATTGCAAAGGCGCATACAGCGTTATCTTGACGGTGACGAGAGCTTTGCACCGCTGCCCAACCTTATTCTTCTGGACGGCGGAAAAGGTCATGTACACGCTGTACAGCAGGTGCTTGACAGTATGAATGTTTCGATACCGTTATACGGACTTGTAAAGGACGATAAGCACCGCACAAGAGCGATTGCGGCGCAGGGAGAGGAAATACAGATAAACGCCAACAGGAAGCTGTTTTCGCTGATGACAAACATTCAGGACGAGGTTCACCGCTTCTCGCTTTCATTCCAGCAGCAGACGCATAAGAAAAAGACTTATGAACTGGAGCTTACAAAAATCAAAGGCATAGGAGAAGCAAAGGCGCTCGCTCTGATAAAGCATTTCAAGACAAAGCAGGCACTCAAGGAAGCATCTCCCGATGAGATTGCATCTGTAGCTAAAGTTAAAGAAGAAAAAGCAATAGAAATATACGATTTTATTAAAGAGAATTTTTGATTGACAAAGGAAAGGAAATAGGATGAGAGTAATCACAGGAACGGCAAGAGGCAGAAAGCTGATTGCACCCGAAGGACTTGACGTGCGTCCCACAAAGGACAGCGTAAAAGAGGCAATATTCAGCGCTATACAGTTTGAAACAGAAGGAAGCGTTGTGCTTGATTTATTTTCAGGCTCCGGTCAGCTTGGAATAGAGGCTGTAAGCAGAGGCGCTAAAAAAGCGTATCTTGTGGACAGCAGTCAGAATTCGATAAAATTCATAAAGCAGAATGTAGCCCACGTCGGCTTTGAAAGTCAGTGCGAGATTGTCAATATGCCAAACTCCGCATTCTTAAGAACCACAGGAGAGAAATTCGACATTGCCCTGCTCGACCCGCCGTATGAGAAAAGCCTTATACAGCGTTCTCTGCCGGCTCTTACCGAAAAAATGAAGGATACGGGCGTAATAATATGCGAGCATGAACCGGGCTGCAGATTACCCGAAGAAATAAACGGATTTGTCATTACAAAATCAAAAAAATACGGCAAAACCGCACTTACATTCTACAGAAAACCACAGACGGAAGACGAGGAATAAAATATGAAAACAGCTATATATCCCGGTAGCTTTGACCCTGTAACATACGGTCATCTTGAGATTATTTCAAGAGCGTCAAAGCTGTTTGATAAAGTAATCGTGCTTGTGTCGGTAAATCCGCTCAAGCCGTGCAGCTTTACAATAGATGAAAGAAAACAGTTCCTGCGTGAAAGCGTTGTGGCAGAAGGCATAGGAAATGTCGAAGTCGACAGCAATGAAGGGCTTCTCATCGACTATTTCAACGAGCATAACGCAGATGTTATCGTAAAGGGCCTTCGTGCTATTTCTGACTTCGAATATGAATTCCAGATGGCGCAAGCCAACAGAAAGCTGTGCTACAAAGCCGAAACGATATTCCTGACTTCAAAGAGCGAATATACCTATCTGTCGTCTAGTATGGTAAAGCAGATAGCGATGTTCGGCGGAGATATAAGCGATTTCGTTCCGGAGTGCATACTCGACAGAATAAACGAAAGGCTGAAAAGATACTGACGAATTATATTTCGTAAAAATAAATCAGATGTTTGAAAGGACGGTATTAAAATGAGCATTGAAGAAATTCTTGAGGCAATGGACATTGAGCTTGACAAATCAAAGAACGTTCCCCTGACAAGAGGTAAATCGATTATTGATGTCGAGCAGTTCAGAGATCTTATCGGACAGGTAAGGCTGAACCTTCCCGGCGAAATAAAACAGGCACAGGCGCTTGTAAATGACCGCAGAGTGATTATTAACGATGCCAAGGCAGAAGCCGAAAGCATAATCAGAAAAGCCGAAGAAAAAGCGAAAGCTATGGTATCAGAGGAAGTTATTACAAAGCAGGCTCAGAACAGGGCTCACGAAATACTCACCTCGGCGCAGACAAAATCCAAAGAGATCAAAAGTGCGACCAACAAATATGTTGAAAGTATGCTCAGCAGAGTTGACGAGCTTCTCACCTCGAACCTTACCGATGTAAGAAAAACAAGAGCATCGCTTAAAGACAGCAAAAACTGACAGAGGCGCATATTGAGCTACAAAACGATAAGAAACCGCACTGAAGCGTCTTTTACCGAGAAAAAATCCGAATTTATCGGATACATTTCGCCTGCCGAAACAGAGGAAGAAGCGATAGGCTTCATAAACGAAATAAGAGCTATGCACAGAAAAGCCACCCACAACTGCTATGCATATATTCTTCGCAACAACAATACAGGCAGACACAGCGATGACGGCGAACCGGGCGGTACTGCGGGCATGCCCATTTATGACGTACTTTCCAAAAACGGTATAACAGATGTCGTATGCGTTGTGACCCGTTATTTCGGAGGGATTCTGCTCGGTACGGGAGGGCTGGTCCACGCTTACTCAAAAGGTGCGTCGATGGCTCTTGCAAATGCCGAAATTGTAAATATGGAGGTAGCGGACAGCCTTAAAATAAGCTGTGACTATACTATGTACGGTATAGTCAATTCGGTGTTGCCTGAATTTGAGTCAATTATCCGTGACACAGAATTTACTGACAACGTATGTATCTATGCCGATGTAAAAACCGAGCTTACAGAAAGTCTTACGGCAAAGCTTATCGACAGGTGCAACGGCAAGGTCAAAATAGAGAAGCTGAAAAGCGGATATGTCGAATTTTAAACAAAAATAAAAAAATAAAGGACTTTTTTCATACTTTAAAGTATATTACTTCGGAAGATGAACAGCCGGAAGGTTGCTCATCTTCGATTTGTCGTTGACGGAAAGGTCGTGTGATATTTGGACTCAAATAACGGTAAATTACCACGCACGGTAACCGAAGAAATTGAAAATCTGACGCTTTCGCCCTACGCCTGCAAAAGCACAGCTACGAAGGGCAGAAAGGTGTATGAGCCTCCGTGTGATATACGCACGGAATTTCAAAGGGATCGTGACAGAATAATCCACTGCAATTCTTTCAGACGGCTCAAGCACAAGACGCAGGTTTTTCTGATACCGAAATCAGACCACTACCGAACACGTCTTACGCATACCCTTGAGGTATCGCAGATCGCCAGAACGATAGCAAGAGCGTTAAGACTCAACGAAGATCTTACGGAAGCTATAGCGCTCGGTCACGATCTTGGGCATACTCCCTTCGGGCATGACGGTGAGAGAACGCTGGATCAGCTTGTTCCCGACCATTTCAGGCATTACGAGCAGAGCAAGCGAGTGGTCGAGGTGATTGAAAAGAACGGTCAGGGGCTTAATCTTACAAGCGAAGTGATTGACGGTATCCTGTGCCACACCAATGCTACCGCTAAAACGCTTGAAGGTCAGGTCGTAAAATTCAGCGACAAGATAGCGTACATAAATCACGATATTGAGGATGCGATAAGAGGCGGTGTTCTCAGGCAGGAGGATTTGCCGAAAGGACCTATAGAGGTGCTTGGCAAAAGCAAAAGTGAGAGAATAACCACTCTGATAAAATCAATAATCGCAAACAGCACAGAGCTTATACAATATGATGAAGCTACAAGACAGGCACACGACGAGCTGAGGAAATTCATGTTCGACAAGGTTTATTTCGCACCGAGTACGAATGCCGAAAAAGGCAAGGCCTGCCACATAGTTGAATATCTGTATAAGTATTTCATCGGTTCCCCCGAGAAAATGCCCGAGCTTTATGTCGGCTTCGCAAAAGAATACGGACTCGAACGTGCGGTATGCGACTTTATAAGCGGAATGACGGACGACTTTGCTGTTGACTACTTCAAGGAGCTTTGCATTCCGAAAAGCTGGTCTTATTAACAGTTTTCAAAGAAAGGAATAACGATGCGTTTATCGGAAGACTTTCTTTTAAATATCAAAGAAAGCAACGATATATATGATGTGATTTCATCGTATGTACCACTGAAAAAGTCAGGTACGGATTATGTCTGCAACTGCCCTTTCCACTCGGAAAAAACACCGTCCTGTCATATATACATGGCCACGCAGAGCTTTTACTGCTTCGGCTGCGGAGCGGCAGGAGATGTTATAAATTTCATACGGCTCTATGAGCATCTCGACTATATGGAAAGTGTGAAATTTTTAGCTCAGCGTGCAGGTATAGCTATGCCTGACGAGGAAGGCGACAACGGTATAAAAAGGCGTACAAGGGCTTATGAAATGAACCGTGAGGCAGGAAGGTTCTTTCATAAATATCTTTACTCCCCTGCCGGCAAGGAAGGCCTTGATTACTTATACGGCAGAGGTCTAACAGACCACACGATAAGAACATACGGTCTTGGCTATGCCCCCGATACATGGGATTCGCTGAAAAAACATATGAATTCGCTCGGATACAGCGATTCCGAGATGGAAGAAGCGTCACTGCTTTCAAAATCATCAAAAAGCGGTAATTACTTTGACTTTTTCAAGTACAGGGTAATGTTCCCGTTTATTGATGTCAGAGGCAACATAGTCGGTTTTTCCGGCCGTGTCATCGGCGGCGATGATAGCAGAAAGTACCTTAATACAAAGGCGACTGCGGTATATAATAAAAGTACATTCCTGTACAGCCTTAACCACGCAAAAAATGCGGGCGAAAGCGTTCTGATAATGTGCGAGGGAAACCTTGACGTCATTTCAATGTATCAGGCGGGCTTTAAAAACGCTGTTGCGACCTGTGGTACGGCCATAACGGATTCTCACGCAAGAAACATTGCGAATCTCGGCTTCAAAAAGGTCATTCTTGCATATGACAGCGATGCCGCAGGACAGAAAGCCACCGCAAGAGCAATGAATATTCTTGACAAGGTAGGAATTTCCGCAAACGTGCTTACAATGCAGGGTGCAAAAGACCCCGACGAATATATCAAAAAGTTCGGCAAAGAGGCGTTTCAGCTTCTGATTGACGGCAGTCAGTCGGGAATGGATTATGAACTTAAAAAAATACGCTCAGAGATAGACCTTTCCGCACCCGGCGGAAAATCGGAATATCTAAAAAAAGCGGTAGGCTTTATTGCAAATATAAACAGCTCCATCGACCGTGCCGTGTACATTTCGACTATAGCACAGGAATGCGATGTCAACCGTGCAAATGTAGACATAGCCGTAAATCAGATTATCGCAAAGAGAAACAAGACACGGGAAAAGGATAATCGCCGTGCAATACTTAACGGCTCGGTAAACAGAGATAAGATCAATCCGGAAGCGTCACGCTATCCTGCTGAAACGCAGGCGGAACGGGGTATCATAGCATATCTGTTCCACTCGCCCGACGCTCTGAAAAAAATAACCGATAAAATAAACTCCGATGATTTTGTTACGGAGTTTGACAAACGGCTGTTTATTGATCTCACAGCAATGATTTCCTGCGGACTTTCAAATGACGTTTCAATGCTTGCCGATAGATATTCTGCGGAGGAAGTTGCGTCAATATACAAGCTGATACACGAAAACAATAATTTGCCATTCAGCGTTGAACGGCTGAACGATTATCTGAATGTGCTGATAAAATACAGAGATAAGAAGCAATCAAAAAGTGTTGCGGATATGTCGGAGGACGAACTCAGGCAATTCGCTGACAAAATAAAAAACAATAAATCATGACCGGAAGGTTTTGAAAGGAACGATAAATATGGCAGACAGCAAAATAAACGAACTCATTAATCACGGTAAGCAGAACGGTAAGCTCACAACAAAGGAGATAACCGATGTGCTTGAGGAGCTTGACTTTGATGCCGATGAAATCAACAAGCTCTATGACGATTTTGAAAGCAGCAATATCGAGATCGTCGATGACTTCTCTGCGGATGAAGACCTTGACAGTGCGCTTGACTTTACCGACAGCGACGATTTCGAGTCTTCTCTTTCATCTGAAGGCATCGCTATAGACGACCCTGTTAAAATCTATCTCAAGGAGATAGGCAGAGTGCCTCTGCTGACAGCGGAAGAAGAAATCGAGCTTGCCACCCGTATGGCGCAGGGCGACAAGTATGCAAGAAAGCGTCTGAGCGAAGCAAACCTTCGACTTGTTGTAAGCATCGCAAAGAGATATGTCGGCAGAGGTATGCAGTTCCTCGATCTTATTCAGGAGGGTAATCTCGGACTTATCAAGGCGGTTGAAAAGTTTGATTACACAAAGGGATACAAGTTCTCGACCTACGCTACATGGTGGATAAGACAGGCAATCACACGTTCTATTGCAGACCAGGCAAGAACTATCAGAATCCCCGTTCATATGGTTGAAACCATAACAAAGGTAAAGAAGGTTTCCAGCCAGCTTCTGCACGAAAACGGTCACGAGCCTACACCTCAGGAAATTGCGGACAGACTCGGAATCACGGTTGACAGAGTAAGAGAAATACTCAGAATATCTCAGGACCCCGTTTCACTTGAAACCCCTATCGGTGAAGAAGAAGACAGCCACTTAGGCGACTTTATTCCCGATGAGGATGCACCCGCACCCGCAGAAGCGGTATCAAGAACGCTTCTCAAGGAACAGCTGAGCGAAATTCTCGGTACGCTTACTCCCCGTGAAGAAAAGGTGCTTCGTCTGAGATTCGGTCTTGAAGACGGCAGACCGAGAACTCTTGAAGAAGTAGGCAAAGAATTTGACGTTACAAGAGAGCGTATCAGACAGATAGAAGCAAAGGCTTTAAGAAAGCTGAGACACCCTTCGAGAAGCAAGAAGCTGAAGGATTTTCTGGACTGATAAGGAGTAAGAAATGCACATTACTCTGGAAACCGACTATGCTATCAGGATAGTTGATTTTATGGTAAAGAATGACGGCAGATTTGATGCAAAAGCGATTTCTGAAAAGACCTATGTGCCGCAGACGTTTGCTATGAAGATTCTTCGGAAGCTGGGAAATGCCGGTATAGTAAACTCGTACAAAGGCACTAAGGGCGGATATGAGCTTGGCAGGTCACCGTCAGAATTATCGCTGTATGACGTGGTCGAGGCGGTAGAGGGTACATATATGTTCAGCCGTTGCCTTGACGGGCATTATAACTGCAATCGTGCTGAAAACGGTCTTCCCTGCAATTATCGCATAGCGTTTGCCAGAATTTCCGATATAGTATGTGACGAGCTTAAAAAACTCACTTTTGATGATTTTACCGGAAAGGCTTGACAAGGCAAAATTGATATGCTATAATATATAGCGTTAAGTTTTGGAGTAACTGCCGAGAAGGAGAACAGTATGACGTATAAAGAGAGCTTTATTAAATTCATGGTTGACAGCGGAGTTCTTACATTCGGCGAGTTCACACTCAAGAGTGGCAGAAAAGCTCCTTACTTTATAAACACAGGCAACTACAAGACCGGCGCACAGCTTGCTAAACTTGGTGAGTTCTATGCAGAGTGCATCCACGACAACGGCATTGAAGCCGATGTACTGTTCGGGCCTGCCTACAAGGGTATTCCCCTTTCGGTAAGCGCTTGTGTGGCTCTGTTCAACAAGTTCGGCGTTGATGCAAGCTACTGCTTTGACAGAAAAGAAGTCAAGGATCACGGCGAAGGCGGTATGTTTGTAGGAAAGCAGCTTGCCGACGGCGATAAGGTAGTTATCATAGAAGATGTTATGACATCGGGCAAAGCTCTCAGAGAGGTTCTTCCCAAACTCAAGGGTGCGGCTGATGTAAATATAACGGCAATGGTAATAACAGTTGACCGTATGGAAAAAGCACTTGACAGTGATTTAAGCGCGGTACAGTCTGCCGACAAGGATTTCGGCGTAAAGGTTTACTCGATCGTTAATATCAATGACATAATCAGTGCCATTGAAAACGGTGTTATCGAGGGCAAGCAGTACCTTGACGATATGAAGCAGTACCGCAGCACTTACGGCGTAGAATATTAATTGAATACACTTCCCTCTTGAAAAAGAGGGATAACATCGAGGTGTGGCTCAGTTTGGTAGAGCGCTGCGTTCGGGACGCAGAGGTCGCAAGTTCAAATCTTGTCACCTCGACCATATTTCTTTCAAACCGCATTGTTATGCGGTTTGTTTGTTTATTACCGATGTATTTTCTGCCGTGCCGTTATCGTCCGCCTGCTTGTTTTCGGCGGGCTTCTCTTCGGGCTTAGGCTCGTCCTTCTGCTCCGGTGCGGGAGCATCGGGCTTCTTCTCCTCTTCGGGAGTTTTCTTTTCGGGTTCCATTGCTTTTCCTCGCTTTCTTTGATTTTGGGTATAAAAATACCGCCCTCGTGGAGCGGTAAAATTATTAAGTTTGGTTGTGCAATCAATTGCACACGGGTATAAGAAAACCGCTCACTGTTGTGGGCGGTTTTAATCTTCATCCTGATCTTCACAAACAAGTGGTACATCATCCCAGCTTGTAAGTTTTTTATTTTCTTCTTCTGTGGAAATGCACGCCTTTTCCCGTTCTTCTGAAGAACGTCCACTATCTATATAATGTCCATGCTTAAAAGCCATTATCTTTCACTCCATTCTATTCCGTAGTCACGTTGATATTGTTTTAGCGTTTCAACTATAGCATCATATTCATTATATCCCTTTGAGCGGTTTTTGTCAACCGTATTATCAAAAGATTTCGCTAAAAAGGGCTTATTTCCCGCTTTATAGGTAAATACACGACCATCGTGAGTAACAACAACGCCGAGTTTATATTTTCTTCCGCCGTTTGAAGCCAAATCACTACCTGTTGGCGGATTGTTAGTTGGGTGGTTATGTATAGATATTAAACTATACGGTGGATTATCTGCTATTGCTTTATTTAAGCTGCTGTTATACTCAACGCCATTCTCAGAGGAAGAATTTGACTGCCTTCCCTCTATAGTTCCTGTTTTAGAGTTGATCAATGTCAAATCTTCACCATACGTTCCATTCCTATGAGTCAGTTGAGCAACGGCTTGCGAATATAATTGTTTATCAACCTTAGGCTCGCCAGTCAGCCCATCAAACTTTTGCTTATACTCATCGGAATTTATATATTCCAAATCAACTGTATTTTCACCTGTTGAAGAAGTGAATTTACCGGATATACCGCTTTCTCTGGAATTGTCAACACCCTCGCTCATAATCTTCTTAGCTTTTGGACTGTCCTGCGTCACTTCCGGTAACTGCGGTGTGGTGTTCTCGGGCAGTTTACTCATAGGCGCTTCTTCCGTTCTCGGAGTTTCCTGTTTTGGCTCGCCCTTACCGCTGTAAATCTTCTCCCTCGAATAATCTCTGCGGAGAACGTCATCATGTTCTTTGATAAACTCTCTGAGCTTGCCTTGCTCTTCACGGAGCTTACGCTTATACTCCTTGACTTTCTTCTCGTCCTGCGTACCCTCGACCTTGCGTTTGAGCGCTCTTATCTTGCGCTCCATGGCACGTTGCTTTTCTTCGAGCGCTCGCTGTTCCCGTATCTTCTCGGCAGGAATCGGCTTTGGTATATTTGTAAGCCCCTCTATGTACTGCCCCATAGTATGACGGCAGTTAGGGTGGAACAGCCCGCCTCGGATAGCCACAGACAACAGCATAAACCACTTGTCACAGTAGTTTGACTTGCCGAAGTCACCGCTTTTCTGTCCGTTCCATATTGTGAACACATCATCAATATAAACCTTGCCCTGATACGGCTCGCAGGTTTCTGAGCAGCCGCCGTACTGCGATATAAGCACGGTATCATATCCAAGCTCCGCAAAGCGTTTAGCCGCACCCTGCAGTGTTGCCCTTGTGGACGTTGTGCGCAGCGTCACCGCCGTTATCGGCAGTCTGATCCGGAACGTTTGCGCTTGCGCCGCCGTTCTCCTCGCCCTCTGCGAAGTGCTGTAAGCTGATGAAAATTCTTCTGTTGATCATGTTTCTGTCCTTTCTCCGCCCACCGTGTTCATTGCCCACAGTGTTCGGAATAATTTGTTTTTGGGTATAAAAATACCGCTCCAAAAGGGGCGGTAAAATTATTAAGTTTGGTTCTGATTTGTGCCGAACTTTGCAAAAAAACGGCTGTTTTTGTGAAGTTCGTGTTAAAAATTAGCTGTAATTGCAAATAAACTCTGCAAATTAACATTTGGCTTAATAAAGCCGTTTGTTATATCGTTAGTGCGTACCGTGCAAGTTAAAATCAAGTGCAATTGATTGCACACGGGATATAACAAAACCGCTCACTGCTGTGGGCGGTTTTGTTATTTGGTTTTAAGAATTTCCTTGACTTCTTCATTTCGTTTAATTATGCTGTCCAGTAATTCTAAATTACTTATAGGATTAAATTTAAATACTGCACCATCTAATTTAGCAACACAATCAAGAGCCCCAGCAAAAATATCATTTTGTCTGTCTTTAGTGTTTAAAACAAAGCCGTAAAAATCATTGAATTCAGAACTATCAACAATTATTTTATCTGGATTGTTTTCTATTATAATTTTAACAGCCGATTTTAAATCTATCATTGTTATTTCCTTTCTTTAAATGCTCTTTCTACATTAGACGAAAATTCCAAATTATCCGTGCGCATAAATGCCGTATGCATAATATCAGATTTTTTAAAATATTCTTTAGCATTCATTATTGAACGCTGTGCGTCACAATATACAATGCTATTATTTTTTACTTCACATGAAAAAAAGTGACCTACTGAAACATTTTTCCAAACGATAAAAATAGTTCCTCTCGCGCCTTCTCCCCAAGACTTAATCGTTTCTTCAATTAGTTCAAGGGTTTCTTTTTCGCTCATTGGATTCAATATATAACTAAATCCAGAATCGACAAACATTTTTTCGTAATCATCTATGAACATAGGTCTTTGAGTTGGAAGGGCTTCAACATCAAATCCACGTTTTCTTGCTTCAAAAGCTAAAGAACAATTTGCGCAATTTTGAACAAATCCTTCTTCTCCATAGTGAGGATTTACCAATTTTAAGTTTTCATCGTTGTCCAAAACGCTTTCTATTTTCTTAATATCGTCAAGCACACTTCCGCCTGTAATTATATCACTTTCATCCGATTTGTCAACACCATTCACTGCAAACCTCATCGGTTTACCCGCACTTCCTGCAACATACCGCCACTTGCCGTCCTCGCCCTGCTGTAAGTTCCGTTCCCACTCGTCAAAGTCAACATCTGCGCCTATCTCATCACCCAGTTCCGCAAGTTCCTTATCAAGATCCTCCTCGCTCGGCAGGACGGGGAGTGTTGTAGAACGGCAGAACGGGTGCATAGGCGGAAGATTTACACCTGCCTGTGCGCTGTTGCGCTTGAACACCTTACCGTCAAGTTCACGGCATAGATCGCTTGTGCGGCTGTCAAGGCAGGCGGAAAACTCGTATTCGTCAATGTCAAGTTCCCGGTAGCCGTCCAGCTCCGCCATATTCGCAACGCAGGTGGTTTCCGTCCGGACAAGCCTGCGTGCCTCAAAAGCGCCGACACCGCAGCGGTTCATTATATCGTCCGCCATGTGCTGTTCGGATTTTCCTGCCATAATGCCCACAAGCATATCGTGCTTCAGCCCGTCTGCAAGTGCGTTTGTGTTATCCCATACACGATCGGAGAACATCTGACCGCTCCAGTTGGTCGACAGGATAGCTTTCACACGGCTTTCGGGGATTAAATCAAAAGCCGCACGATAATCCGCACCCTTCGTCACATCGAAAACCGTCTGCATATACGCACTTTGAATTATATCGCCCAGATGCGCTGTATCAACGCCTATTTCGGCGTTTGCAAGACGCCGATGTTATGGTTTTTCATCCAAAATGTTTTTCTTTTCTGTAAAATGGGTAATATAAAAAACAGCACCGTGAAAGTGCTGCTTAAACGTTAATATGTAAGCCTTATCTCATTTTTACCATAAGAAAAACACTCCGAAAAGGGTGCTTAATCAATAAATTTAACGGATTCAATGTCGTCATCTATTAAAAGTACTGTTGTACCATCATCATCTTGATAACGAACACCGTCTTCATCTTCACCGTCATCATTTGTAACGATACAATCACCGATGCATCGTCCTTGGTATATTGTGCCATCCTTGCAATATACAATGGATTTACGGTCATCGATTTCTAATTGAACTATGTATGGTTTCACTGCTTATCGCCTCTTTCTTTTGTCGGGAAAAATGTTGTTAAATCGAACTCTGACTGAACATATACCGCACCTACATAATAACTGTTATGAACCGTCACCTTTTTGCCGTCTTTAAAATATACGGCGATTTGTGAGCCATCTATATCTATTAATATTTCGCTCTTTTTCAAGTCCGGAATGTTTTTCTCCAAAGCCTTGCATTGCCTTAAAAAAATATCCGAATCAGGTGCATTGCAAATCGTATAATCAAACATATAACTTACTCCGATCCTGATTTTTCGTTTACGTTTTCTTGCTTTTAGAAGCATTTTTATTGCCGGCGAAAAAATTTGATAAAAAGCTGTGACGAAATGTTTGTATTTTGCCACATCTTCTTCTCAGTAGTCGGAAACGCCCTCTAAAATGTGCTTAAACGTTGTATTTATCTCTTATGGCTTTAATCCGTTTACGAAAAGCTACAGTTAAATCCATAAGCTCTTTTGCCGATCTGTCATCTCGTCCGTGAAAACCTTTATACTTAGATTCGATATCGGCGTATTGTGACTGATATTCTTTTTTTAGCTTTTCTAATTCTTCATAACAACCGTCAGTGTAGCTCTGAGCGTTTATATGCAATTCCGAGTTTTTCACAGGCTCTTTTAATTCTTCCATATTGTTCATCTCCTAACGGTATGAATTACGGATTGTGAAACAGAATATAATCAACTTCAAGCCTTGCTTTTGAATAAAATTGCGGTGACAGTCGCATCGGACATGGCAGAAAATTTCAATTCACGCCCTCGTAAAGAGGGCGACCAGGAAAGGTCGTTACCGGAATTGAAGCACGTCAATTTCAATCCACGCCCTCGTGAAGAGGGCGACTGCGCCTGCCAGAACCGCAGGTATGATATGCTTCCATTTCAATCCACGCCCTCGTGAAGAGGGCGACCGGATATTACGATATATCACCTCATACCACTTGCATTTCAATCCACGCCCTCGTGAAGAGGGCGACAAAAACATCCATAAAATCACCTACCAAGCACACATTTCAATCCACGCCCTCGTGAAGAGGGCGACCCCATTGGTAACAGCATTCTACGATATAGAGGATTATTTCAATCCACGCCCTCGTGAAGAGGGCGACTAAGACTCACCGTTATCGCTTGCCAAGCTATTAGATTTCAATCCACGCCCTCGTGAAGAGGGCGACCTTTTTCATACTTAGCAATATTTGTTTGTGATATTATTTCAATCCACGCCCTCGTGAAGAGGGCGACTTATTGTTTTGTGTCTTTGTCGCTTGTGGGGGAATTTCAATCCACGCCCTCGTGAAGAGGGCGACCGGCAACGCTCCTGCTATGCAAGCAACGCCGCTTATTTCAATCCACGCCCTCGTGAAGAGGGCGACCCGCTGTAATACCGCTTGTTGTGCCACCCTGTGAATTTCAATCCACGCCCTCGCGAAGAGGGCGACGATCGCCGCAGTTTACGGCAAAGTTCACAGGTATTTCAATCCACGCCCTCGTGAAGAGGGCGACTGCTTCATTAGAGCATTTGCTCCACGGATACCCTCAATTTCAATCCACGCCCTCGTGAAGAGGGCGACATGCGAATACAATAAAACAGGTATTTCAAAAGTTATTTCAATCCACGCCCTCGTGAAGAGGGCGACGATGACACTTGTATTATAGCATAGGGCGGTAAATATTTCAATCCACGCCCTCGTGAAGAGGGCGACCTTCCATCTTTGTAATAATAACCCCATATGTCTGTAATTTCAAACCACGCCCTCGTGAAGAGGGCGACCGCAGCCGTTTCCTTGCTTTAAAGGAAACACCTATATTTCAATCCACGCCCTCGTGAAGAGGGCGACTTACGGCTATGTAACTATATCCGTCCGCCCCGATTATTTCAATCCACGCCCTCGTGAAGAGGGCGACCTGTAAGTCTTACGTCAAGCGGCATACCACATATGATTTCAATCCACGCCCTCGTGAAGAGGGCGACGCATATCTCGCCTGGTGTTATTTGTGTGTATGTAATTTCAATCCACGCCCTCGTGAAGATGGCGACCACCTAATAATTACAGAGGTTTTAACGTTGATTGGATTTCAATCCACGCCCTCGTGAAGAGGGCGACGCATAACAAGACCACTATCACGCATAGCACTGGGAGCATTTCAATCCACGCCCTCGTGAAGAGGGCGACGTCGACAGAGACATAACACTTGACTTAAGCGCCGAATTTCAATCCACGCCCTCGTGAAGAGGGCGACCACCTAATAATTACAGAGGTTTTAACGTTGATTGGATTTCAATCCACGCCCTCGTGAAGAGGGCGACACAGTATATCGCCAACGACGTGTTAGTCGTCGCAATTTCAATCCACGCCCTCGTGAAGAGGGCGACGGTGGCAGTTTAGCCATACATTTAAAGCCTTCGAATTTCAATCCACGCCCTCGTGAAGAGGGCGACTCGGTATCGCTTGAGGATAACATGGCAAAGACGATTTCAATCCACGCCCTCGTGAAGAGGGCGACATGCGAATACAATAAAACAGGTATTTCAAAAGTTATTTCAATCCACGCCCTCGTGAAGAGGGCGACCGAGAGTTTCAAGCTCCCGGTCGAAAAGCTGATTATTTCAATCCACGCCCTCGTGAAGAGGGCGACAAAAGAACGTTGTATCAGCTTGGGTACACAAGGACATTTCAATCCACGCCCTCGTGAAGAGGGCGACGAAAGCGTTTTTAGACGGCTATAACGCAATGCTTATTTCAATCCACGCCCTCGTGAAGAGGGCGACAGTTCAGCACCTAAAAGGCGCTCTTCACGTCGGGATTTCAATCCACGCCCTCGTGAAGAGGGCGACATTCTGTTTATCAGAGCGGATAAAAATTCATTCTATTTCAATCCACGCCCTCGTGAAGAGGGCGACGTATCTGCTGTCTGCCGATAGGAGACTGGTTAAAATTTCAATCCACGCCCTCGTGAAGAGGGCGACGTATCTGCTGTCTGCCGATAGGAGACTGGTTAAAATTTCAATCCACGCCCTCGTGAAGAGGGCGACGACTGGTGGGTTCGTATGGGCGTAGCAGGAAACAATTTCAATCCACGCCCTCGTGAAGAGGGCGACCAGCTTCGGTTCACTTGACATTGCACGACTTAACATTTCAATCCACGCCCTCGTGAAGAGGGCGACATTTAGTAGCTCCATTTGCTTGGTCAACTTCGTTATTTCAATCCACGCCCTCGTGAAGAGGGCGACAGAACGTATAATAATCAAAAATAATATTGTGCCTATTTCAATCCACGCCCTCGTGAAGAGGGCGACTATGTCAATCTCGTAGATGTAACTGCTGCTCTTATTTCAATCCACGCCCTCGTAAAGAGGGCGACACTTACCCCGGACCGACTACTTTCAACGCTGTTCATTTCAATCCACGCCCTCGTAAAGAGGGCGACACCTACTGCCGAAGCAGCCATATCTTCTTTACCATTTCAATCCACGCCCTCGTAAAGAGGGCGACATACGCAGACGGCAAGATGACCTTTACGGTCGGCAATTTCAATCCACGCCCTCGTAAAGAGGGCGACGATGTAAAAATGTTTGATAACTGCTGAGCAATTTGCATTTCAATCCACGCCCTCGTGAAGAGGGCGACACCTGAAGAAGAAAAAGATTTTGATGATTTTATATTTCAATCCACGCCCTCGTGAAGAGGGCGACTCCTGCTTTAAAGCGGCAAGTAGACATTATGCTAAATTTCAATCCACGCCCTCGTGAAGAGGGCGACTCTTGCAAATGCGCCGATACCTACTGATATAAGCATTTCAATCCACGCCCTCGTGAAGAGGGCGACGCCGTTGACCAACCATACTTCCAATTAACAACATTATTTCAATCCACGCCCTCGTGAAGAGGGCGACTTTGTAGTCACGAATGTTATAGTGCGTGTATAGATATTTCAATCCACGCCCTCGTGAAGAGGGCGACTTTCGAGGTACAAGTAAAGGATATAGCTGTATCTCATTTCAATCCACGCCCTCGTGAAGAGGGCGACACTACCTGTATACCCATTTCAATGTAATTGTCCTCATTTCAATCCACGCCCTCGTGAAGAGGGCGACTCAACAAGTACCGGCACAAGCCAGCCGCAACAACCATTTCAATCCACGCCCTCGTGAAGAGGGCGACGGCATTATTCGGTATGGCGACAAACAAGGGTACAATTTCAATCCACGCCCTCGTGAAGAGGGCGACAAAATGGAAGATGGAACTATATTAAGACACGCTTATTTCAATCCACGCCCTCGTGAAGAGGGCGACTCAATCTTCCCCGATAAGTCGATAAACGCAGGAGATTTCAATCCACGCCCTCGTGAAGAAGGCGACCTGCCGTCAAAGGTTCGAGGTCTTATTGAGTTATTTCAATCCACGCCCTCGTGAAGAGGGCGACATCCGTGATATGTTTGACGCTTACGGAAGCTGGAATTTCAATCCACGCCCTCGTGAAGAGGGCGACGTTTACCGACTGTATCTTATCCCTTTTCTGTAAATTTCAATCCACGCCCTCGTGAAGAGGGCGACCCGTCAGATAGAGGCTCTGCAAACTCAAATATCAATTTCAATCCACGCCCTCGTGAAGAGGGCGACTTCAACCCATTCTCCATTATCTTTTTGCTTGCCTCATTTCAATCCACGCCCTCGTGAAGAGGGCGACCTTAGCTTAAACATATCTCTCGTCTGCTCATCGGATTTCAATCCACGCCCTCGTGAAGAGGGCGACGTTTTTAGCGGTCGATGTGTCGCCGTTATAGAAATTTCAATCCACGCCCTCGTGAAGAGGGCGACGACTGCCGTCGCCGTTTATATCGCAGAATCCAGCATTTCAATCCACGCCCTCGTGAAGAGGGCGACTCTAATCAATCTCGTTTTTTGCAGAACAAGAACAATTTCAATCCACGCCCTCGTGAAGAGGGCGACTCAAGCGGTTTATTTTTTTTCTGTCCGTTTTATAATTTCAATCCACGCCCTCGTGAAGAGGGCGACACATAGCTTACGCGTATGAGCAATTCAACGAGGAATTTCAATCCACGCCCTCGTGAAGAGGGCGACAATGATTTATAGACATTCGTTTTCCTTATGTGTTTATTTCAATCCACGCCCTCGTGAAGAGGGCGACTGAAATAATGCTTTTGACATCGATTTCCCGTTACAATTTCAATCCACGCCCTCGTGAAGAGGGCGACCATCGGAGATACGGCGTATCGAGAGCGAGGATGAATTTCAATCCACGCCCTCGTGAAGAGGGCGACCAAAAACGTGACCGTTTGAGGTCGTCATCATTAGATTTCAATCCACGCCCTCGTGAAGAGGGCGACATTGAATGTATGTCATACAATCTATCGGAGCAAGTATTTCAATCCACGCCCTCGTGAAGAGGGCGACCCTTTTGGCTTGTTTTTATATAATCGGCACAGAAATTTCAATCCACGCCCTCGTGAAGAGGGCGACATTAAGTAAGCACAAAGAAACCTCGCATCTGGTTATTTCAATCCACGCCCTCGTGAAGAGGGCGACTTCTTTCAGCGGGATTTCTTCGTTATTCAACGTCCTATTTCAATCCACGCCCTCGTGAAGAGGGCGACAGTGACTTTAACTACTACGGCGAGAGCCTGTATAATTTCAATCCACGCCCTCGTGAAGAGGGCGACGTGTGCGTATATATATATCATTTTCGCGACCTCACATTTCAATCCACGCCCTCGTGAAGAGGGCGACGCGGCACAGATAATCTACTTTTTCAGACAATGTATTTCAATCCACGCCCTCGTGAAGAGGGCGACAAATGGAATAGTAAATTATGCTAAAATCGCATAAATTTCAATCCACACCCTCGTGAAGAGGGCGACCGTACAACTTCATCAAAAATGATTTGTCCCTCGGTATTTCAATCCACACCCTCGTGAAGAGGGCGACTCGCTTAAACTCGGGCATTTTGCACATACACTTATTTCAATCCACACCCTCGTGAAGAGGGCGACACCTATTAGACATAGGGCAGGATGAGAGCATAGCATTTCAATCCACACCCTCGTGAAGAGGGCGACATATTGACTAATACCGATTATAACAGTTTGGTTTTATTTCAATCCACACCCTCGTGAAGAGGGCGACAATAAAAGAAAGAAAACAATCAAAACTAACATTAATTTCAATCCACACCCTCGTGAAGAGGGCGACATTTAATTGCACCGTTTATTGTTGGTATGTATGATATTTCAATCCACACCCTCGTGAAGAGGGCGACCAGTTGATGGCGACCCTATGGTAACAGCATTTTACATTTCAATCCACACCCTCGTGAAGAGGGCGACATTTTCATCGGCGTACTGGTCGACACGCTGTAAAAATTTCAATCCACACCCTCGTGAAGAGGGCGACAAGCAGTGCAACAGGTACTATTTATTATATCAAGATTTCAATCCACACCCTCGTGAAGAGGGCGACACGCTCCGGTCGCACTTTTGCTTTCAGAACTACGGATTTCAATCCACACCCTCGTGAAGAGGGCGACATTTCTGTTGTTTTTCCATATCCAATTGGTATATAATTTCAATCCACACCCTCGTGAAGAGGGCGACTTATGTGTTTTTGTTTAATTTCTTCGTTTACATCTATTTCAATCCACACCCTCGTGAAGAGGGCGACTAACTATCATTTTAAGCCTTTCGTTACCCAGTCGTCCATTTCAATCCACACCCTCGTGAAGAGGGCGACATAGCTGTACCAGTCAACGTATAACTTCTGATTTATTTCAATCCACACCCTCGTGAAGAGGGCGACCGTAAACGGCATATGGTTATATTCGGCACTGTACAATTTCAATCCACACCCTCGTGAAGAGGGCGACTGCGTGCTTTATATTCGTTAATTATATGCTTCTGATATTTCAATCCACACCCTCGTGAAGAGGGCGACGCTCGGCATTGATGAGCTGCAGTTGCGCTTAGCAATTTCAATCCACACCCTCGTGAAGAGGGCGACTCCGCCTGCTGTCAGACTTATTGCGCCGTGTAATTTCAATCCACGCCCTCGTAAAGAGGGCGACCTTCCGCATTCATATTCTTAAGCTGTGCTACCGCTCTATTTCAATCCACGCCCTCGTAAAGAGGGCGACCATACTTCTTGTTCTCGTTGTTGTACACTGCGTTTATTTCAATCCACGCCCTCGTAAAGAGGGCGACTTGTTCCAGACTTCAACGGTGCAGGATTGCACCCAATTTCAATCCACGCCCTCGTAAAGAGGGCGACTTGACGAAAGCCCTTTGTATGTATAATTACCGTTAATTTCAATCCACGCCCTCGTAAAGAGGGCGACAGCCATATCCTCGTGGCTGACAACAATAATCTTTGATTTCAATCCACGCCCTCGTAAAGAGGGCGACAGACTACGCAGGAGACGAGAAGGCTTTTTTTACGATTTCAATCCACGCCCTCGTGAAAAGGGCGACGAAAAGATCCGTGATTATCTCGTTTGCCTTAGTCAATTTCAATCCACGCCCTCGTGAAAAGGGCGACATCGCCTGCGTTATTTCCTGTACCGATAAATCCCAATTTCAATCCACGCCCTCGTGAAAAGGGCGACTCCTCAAGCTCTGTAAGCGGTGTGCTTCTGAGCGTATTTCAATCCACGCCCTCGTGAAAAGGGCGACTAACCGCTGTCAGACTTCTGGTAACCACGCTGGATTTCAATCCACGCCCTCGTGAAAAGGGCGACCTCAGTATTTTGTTTCATCTTCGAATATGTCGTATATTTCAATCCACGCCCTCGTGAAAAGGGCGACTTTTTTACATCTGCATAAACTTAGTTTTGATTTTACATTTCAATCCACGCCCTCGTGAAAAGGGCGACCGCTTGCAAAGCTTAAATGCAGTATAAACCATGCTGATTTCAATCCACGCCCTCTGGAGCGATATTTTGACAGGCTTCGTATTTCAATCCACGCCCTCGTGAAAAGGGCGACAAAAACATTCTGTATATTCGGTAACACAGGCGTTATTTCAATCCACGCCCTCGTGAAAAGGGCGACCTGTTCTATATCGCAAACGAGGGTATAAGTATTATCGAATTTCAATCCACGCCCTCGTGAAAAGGGCGACACGCTATCGCATGGGCACTCGGCGGTGACAGGCTATTTCAATCCACGCCCTCGTGAAAAGGGCGACTCAACGACAGAGCATACAGCTTTTTATCATCTGCCATTTCAATCCACGCCCTCGTGAAAAGGGCGACGACTATAGCCTTACCGCTTGCGGGAGCGGTATTATTTCAATCCACGCCCTCGTGAAAAGGGCGACCTATGACGGCATAAAAGCAACATACGATATTGTCAAATTTCAATCCACGCCCTCGTGAAAAGGGCGACCCTGTTACAAGTCTTCTTGTCCAGCCTTCCTGATCATTTCAATCCACGCCCTCGTGAAGAGGGCGACTTTCCGCCAATCTCGCTCGCCTCCTCCGTGTCGATATTTCAATCCACGCCCTCGTGAAGAGGGCGACAATCAGTTGCAAGTTAGTTGCAAGTTAAAATTATATTTCAATCCACGCCCTCGTGAAGAGGGCGACGATTCTAAAGTAGATGGTTATTATAAAGCCGAAAATTTCAATCCACGCCCTCGTGAAGAGGGCGACTATTCATCGGGGATATGGAGGCGCCACCCAGATTTATTTCAATCCACGCCCTCGTGAAGAGGGCGACGTATCAAAGAGCTGCTCATCAAAGCTGTTGTTGCGATTTCAATCCACGCCCTCGTGAAGAGGGCGACGATGTCTCCTTCGGAAAAGTCAAAGTTCTTGGAGATTTCAATCCACGCCCTCGTGAAGAGGGCGACCGTGTCCTGTGCTTTCGAGGGTCAGACCGACCCTCATTTCAATCCACGCCCTCGTGAAGAGGGCGACTCTGTTACGCTATCGGCTATCGAGTTTGCAATAATATTTCAATCCACGCCCTCGTGAAGAGGGCGACCAATGTACAAAAAGACACAGTTCCCTGAGATGATATTTCAATCCACGCCCTCGTGAAGAGGGCGACCGCACAGATAGCCACGATTGACAATCTGACAGCTAAATTTCAATCCACGCCCTCGTGAAGAGGGCGACGATAGATGTAACAGATACTGCTGATAGTATAGTGATTTCAATCCACGCCCTCGTGAAGAGGGCGACCCTTTGAGCGTAACACCTCGCGCCGTGTCAAGGATTTCAATCCACGCCCTCGTGAAGAGGGCGACAGACTTTTGTTCAGACGGTCGATAGGTTCGGAAGATTTCAATCCACGCCCTCGTGAAGAGGGCGACTGGGCGCGGTAAGTCGTAAAACTTACGTTATACATTTCAATCCACGCCCTCGTGAAGAGGGCGACAAATACACCCGCCTGAGAGCTTGCAGGTGCCTGAATTTCAATCCACGCCCTCGTGAAGAGGGCGACGACAAGCCCTCAAGCGGTAAGTCTGCACCGTCAAATTTCAATCCACGCCCTCGTGAAGAGGGCGACCGTCTTATTGCACACAGCAAGCTCCCTACGGCTATTTCAATCCACGCCCTCGTGAAGAGGGCGACATATAAAGCGAGGTGTCAATAATGGCAAATTTCAATTTCAATCCACGCCCTCGTGAAGAGGGCGACTGCTTTATAGAAACACCTACCGACCACGAGCAATGTTTCAATCCACGCCCTCGTGAAGAGGGCGACAAAAATCTTTCGGTAAGAGTCGATGTGGTTAATATTTCAATCCACGCCCTCGTGAAGAGGGCGACCCCCCAATGGCAATTAGGTTTTTGCAGTCTGTCAGATTTCAATCCACGCCCTCGTGAAGAGGGCGACATTATATCGGGATATGCTTCGCCATTCCGATTTTATTTCAATCCACGCCCTCGTGAAGAGGGCGACCTATCGTGTCGACCGCGCCACCGTCATACTCAGATATTTCAATCCACGCCCTCGTGAAGAGGGCGACAGATAAAAACGGAGGTAAAAAATGACACTGAAAATTTCAATCCACGCCCTCGTGAAGAGGGCGACGTTCTGGCACAGTGGCACAGCTCAAACACTTTAAGATTTCAATCCACGCCCTCGTGAAGAGGGCGACGGCACGTTACCGACGAGATAAGCAATATCATACAGATTTCAATCCACGCCCTCGTGAAGAGGGCGACGTATTCCTTGTTACTGATTTTTGCAGTCCACAGCATTTCAATCCACGCCCTCGTGAAGAGGGCGACTGATTGACTTTCAGACCTTCAAGGCAGGTGTTATTTCAATCCACGCCCTCGTGAAGAGGGCGACTGATTAATTATCAATCTGTACTGATGAAAACGCTATTTCAATCCACGCCCTCGTGAAGAGGGCGACAGCAAATTTATACAATGATTATCTTTATTTTGGAACTAAATATCACATTCCAGACATTTTTCCTCAATAAAATCATAAAAAACTAAATTTGCACTTTGATAATTTCCTTTATAAGTAAATTATCGTGTGCGAATGTCTACAGAAAATTCTGCGCACTACATATTCGCACAAATTCAAAAAATCAAAGGTTCTTCAACCTTGATTGCAGTCTTAGCTCCGTAATGCTCAATACGGTTTGAGTATTTATCGCCAAGATTATAGAATCTAAGACTGTCTTTTTCTGTATCAATAAGTTCCTTGAGTTTAAATTTCAGTTCGTGTGCCTGAGTTGCATCTACAACACATTCAAAAACCGAATTCTGAACTCTGATACCGTAATTGACACATTGTTTGGCAACTTTCCTAAGTCGACTTTTACCGGCCGATGTTTCGGTGTTGACATCATAAGTTATCAGCAGTAGCATAACTACCTCCAGAGCAACATAGGATATTCATCAAGATCGCCTCGGATATATCTTGAAAGCAGAAGTGCCTGTATATAAGGAAGCAAGCCCCATTCAACCTTTTCTTTTAAAAACGGATGCATAACAATATCCTGTTTTCTGTTCTGCCAATGCGTCAAAAAGACCTTTCTGCCCTCTTCGCTTAATAATACTGCACCATCTTCCCTCTTCTCAAAATCACCGTTATTTATAATACGCTTGTTGATAAGACTTATAACAAATCTGTCGCACATTATCGCTCGGAATTCTTCCACAAGATCAAGTGCAAGCGAACGTCTGCCGGGGCGGTCTGTGTGCATAAACCCGACGTAAGGATCAAGTCCTACGGTTTCAAGTGCAGAGGTGCACATACCGGTTGCGACTGAATATGAAAAAGACAGTAAAGCATTGACATTATCAAGCGGCGGTCGTTTGCTTCTTGTTACGAAACGGAACTCATCTTTCTGCTGAAGTATAAATTCATCAAAAATCGAAAAGTAAAGCTGTGCGGATTCTCCCTCGATTCCACGCAAAGTATCAATATCAGAAACGCTCTGACACTTGACTATTGCCTGTGAAAGAAGGTCGGAACGGTTTTTCAGTTTATCGACATCAACTTGTAAAGAATGATCTCTCACTGCTCTTTCGATAACATAGCGGCTGTTAAACAGTTTTCCGATAATGAAATTCTTTGCTACAGAAAGACTTCTTGCCTCATCATCCGCTATTCTGAACTGTTCCCGTCGCAGATACACATTTCCGCTGATTGCTCCCTCTGCTCTTGCAAGAAATTTTCCGCTGTGGCTCATAAATGTAAGCCCGATATTATCTTCAGTGCATTTATTCATCAATGCGGGACTGGCTCCCCTGCCGCCGAATATCACAAAATCCTCGACATTATGCAAAGGAAGACGTGTTTGCGTATCGTCTTTGCTGTGTATTACTATATTTTCACCGTCAAGGGACAGATATTTGTCGGGCGTGATCACATAAAGCGTATTTCTGAGCTTTCTCATATACTGTCCCCTTTCAAGCGATTTTTAATATATTCCGATGCTGACGAAGATGTTGCCGACGGTAAGCACAAATTGTTCATCGAACAGGCATTACAGCTCCTGCTCTTTTTTACAACAGGTGTATGGTATGCCTTATACAGCCTGTGCATTTCATTCAACACAGACGAAAGTCTTACTCTTAATTCATCGGTGAACTCAACTTTCACCCTGCGCCTTATCTGCCCGTAATACATATATCCGTACGGTATGCTGCAACACAGCATTTCTTCAAGGCAAACAGCCTGTGCGATAAGCTGAAGATCATTACAGTCGCTGCCAATAGGTCTTCCCCTTTTATATTCTACGGGGATAACGCCGTACTTTCCTTCTCTGCCAAAAAGACATATTCCGTCTTTTGACTTGTGAAATTCAACTATATCGCATTCACCGCTGATACCGTATTCCGATGAAGAAACCGGCATACTTCTGGTAACAATAACATCCCTTCGCATTTCGGTAAAATCTCCGTCGTGTGCATTACGATGAAGAATGTTGCCGTCAACAGTGAGGTAGTTTTCGTTCCATTGTTGTTCAATGTGCAATAATGCCCATTGTCGTTTGCAAAACACAAAATGCTGTATGCCGGAAATCATCAGATATTCATCTTCGCTGTAGCTCATTAAATATTGTCAATTATCTCAGGCTGTACTGCACCCTCAGGATTGTTGAGTATAATATCATAATCGGCTACAGAATTAGGTTCATTTCCGTTAAGTTCAGCCTTTTCCTTTATCTGAACAGCATTATGTATCTTTGCAGAAGATACCTTAGGAGTTTTGCTGTCATGCTTCCACCAGTAAACTCTGCATACCTGCATGCTTCCTTCGGGGCGTGCTGAAGAACAATCGTTCTCAAACAGCGTTACAAGTGCCTTTTTTATCTTTTCCGCATCTTCATCGCTGAAGCCTGTTTTCTCAGCAAGCTGGCAGTTGATACTACCCTTGAATACATACAGACCAAATTCGATGCGATGTTTATAGCCAAAAGTGGATGAGTCCTTTTCAGCTTTTCCACTTTCACTATTAACACTTTTGGTTATCTTCATGCTTGATATGTATATGGGTGAAACGCTCTTTGCTATGCTGATTGATACCGGTCCTCTCACACTTGCTGAAACATTTTCATCTTTAGTTTTTCCTTTAAGTGCAAACACCTGACCAAAGCTGCGGACATCTATCCACTGTTCACAAGCGATCCTTGCGTATTCATCCTTGTTGGTATTCTTGCCTGAAGATACTTTTTTGAGTTCATCGCATGAATCTGCTCTTGCTCTTAAGCTGTCACATCCGTCATCGCAGTTGTCATCGCTCTGTACGAATATTCTTTCGCCCATGTCCTGAAGTCTGTTGCGTATCTTACGCTTGATGCATACATCTGAAATCTCACCCAGACCCTTTGAATTTATTCTGGGACGGTTACCGCTTAAAGGATCGCCGTTGGGGTTTGCGTCTGTAGCTGAGATAATAACCTCAAAATCTATCTTGTTTGTTAATGTACTCATAATTATTCTTCCTCCTTATTATTGTTCGGTTTCGTTTTGAATAAATCATTCATCTGACAGCTATATGCGTGCAGAAATTCAGAAGACAACGGCGAATTGTCGTTGTAGGTATCCAACGGGAACATCGCTGTGATCTGATTTATCATACGCTCATAATAACTTCTCTTACCGATATTCATTCTGTTAAGATACGGTCTGAGACTCAGACAAAGCACCTTCCATGTTTCACACGGATGATTTGAAAACGCCTCAAACAAACGCTTTGCATTAGTAGGTCGGTTTTCTTTTTCGTCATAAGTTGAACCTTCCGCATAATCTGCTACTGCAAGCAGTCTGCCATACAGATAATCTCTGTCGCAGCATTCTTTTTCAAGTGACATTGTACACTCTCCTTTTGTTTCGATAATTCTTTTTCGTATCATGCCGCAGGCACAGTTAACAACTCTTTGCCAGTTGTTGCTTTTATTATCAAAGGCATTGTATCTGCAAGCTCTGATGAACAGTTGGTTTACTATATCCTGCGGTATTCTTCCGCCGCATACGATATATGGAATAAGTCGCTGGTAAACATCTTTTTTTATTTTTTCGCCCGGCTTAAGCACATTTCCTTCTTCATTGCCATAAGCGCAGGCGGCAATTTCGTATACAGAAAAAGAACGGCGTTTACCATAGCATATCCACGAGGTATCTCTATGCCATTTTTCAAGGTTAGAAAGATAGTCCGAGGTTGCAACCTCAGCATATTCCGTCATTGAAAGCCTTCCCGTTGTAGCACTGTCGAACATAATCAAAAGAGTTTTAGAATCGCTTTTGTATTTGTTTTTGGTACCCGTAATAGAAGCAATCGTAAGCGTTTTGTTTATTTCGCCGGTGTTGCTTTCAGGAATATAGCCATCCTCATCGTCATCAAAGCTGCACCCCTCAAAAGGCTTTTGAATTTCTGCAAGATTATTTTCCCATACCAGAATGCACAGACCGTCTACGATATAGCCCTGTTTTTTTATCAGGCATTTAAGCGCATTGTGTAACTTCTGCGAGTAGTCAAAGCTGATGGCTGTAGCCTGAGTTTTATCTGCAAATCTTCCTCTGTATGAAAAACCGCTTTCATCGTTTGTGGAAAACAGCTTTGCCTTATCGCCGGTATTTCGTATTTTAGACGGATGCTTATATGTTGTACCGCCATGTTCGCCTGTAGCATAGCAAATATCCGAAGTTGTACAATCGCCGCAGGCATACGCTATATACGCCTGATACAAGCTCTCATCTTTCCATAACTTTTTTCCGTCAACGCTGAATCTCACAAAGCATTCTGCAGGATCGGTATTGGCTATCTTTTCATCGGATAATTTGCCTTTTTCATTCAAAGTGAATATCCCCGCATCAATCAGATCGGCAATTATAGTGCCTTTGGAAAGATAAGTGTATACAGCCTTTACTTCCTGCGGTGCAGAGTCTGACTCGCACCATTTTTTCAGATTCTCGATATACGCATTATAATATTCGCTGTTGTCGCTTTTTTTGACATCTGCATACTTAGGATAATCGCCTGCAATATATATCAGTTTATCTGCAAGCGGATGCGGATTGATACCCGCTCCTCTGGACGATGAATCCTCTGTTACGGGAATTATTGTAACAGCATCTTCTTTTTCGACTTTTTCTGCGAATCCTATTGACGGTATAGTGCCATCTGAATTGATATCTATTTCAATTTGTGCATTCTGCGTGGAATGACAAAGCGGAAGTAAATTCCGATCATTTGTTGAGTTCAGAATATCATATGCTCTCATCAATTCATCAGTCCAGCTCAATATCATCACCCCCGCCTACAAAGTCGAATTCTTCAAGTCCGCTGAAATTATCAAGATCTTTACCAAACGGCTTTATTATCATATCACGGATATGTCTTTTCTGAGATTCGGGAATATCATTCGGATGATCAAACTTTATAACCCCGTCTTTCATAACAGGTCGCCAGAATCTTACGGTAAGTTTGCCCTTGTCCTCTTCCCTCTCTGCTTCGTCTGCATAAGTAATGCCATGATACATAAAACCGTACGGAATTTCTGTTCCCTGATAATAGCTTACACCTTCATCATAGCTGCAAGGCTCGACATACCCCATACATTCTCTTGTACCGAGGAAAATATCACGCCTTCCGCCACGCTGTATCATACGTTTTGCAATGTTATGATGCTTGTTTTCGTTCCGGTCTTTTTCAAGCTCGGGACGGTTGTCATTCCATTCAAAGTGAGCTCTTACCCTGTACTCCACATCTTTAAGATAGGTGTAATACGAAAGGTCGTTACCTCCGCCGTATTTTATCGGACGGATGCCTTTACGTTCCATAGAGATCTTATTCATCACCCTGCACTCGTCTATCACCCATATGATAGTCGGCTTCCAGTATACGCTCATGAGTATGCCTTTCAACGCCTCATAAGTCGGAATAGGATAGCTGAATTTTTCTCCGCCCGGACGTGTCAGCACGTCTGCAAACAGTGCGAAATCTCCGCTCACCTTGAACTCGACAATATTATCGTGTTCGGTTTTGCTCAAAATTCTTACCTCCTTTATTTTCGGGTTTGCGCTTTCGCTTTTACCCGTATTTTGCATTTTGATATTTATGTCAGCCTGTTCTAACAGACAGGTCACACATCATGTTGTATATATCCGATATTTGCGGTAAGCTCAGACGAACATCGCTTCCTGAGGTTTGCCCTCTGTACTTAGCCCTGTAGCATTATTGTAAAACTCTTTTTTCAGCGCATAGATACACACTTTTTCATCCTGCCTCGCCTTAATCTCGTTTAAAGCATCGTTTTCAGCGAGCTTTTTAAATGTATAATCGTATACACTTACAATGTACTGCTGTGCCTTACGCTGAAGCTCAAGAGCCTGCGATATAGTTGTTTCACCGTTAAGAACTTCGATTATTCTGCTTGCTTCTTCATTATACGGCACTATTATATCAACAGTGTTATTATCTATCATTCTGAAGTTATCGCCTGCTGTTTTGAACGCCTGCCTTGACTTCCAATTTCCTTTATCATTGCTGAAAATTATATTGCGAGACAGCAGATCAAGAAGGCTGTAATTTGAATTTCTGATTTGATATTCAAGCATATCGCCATTACTGTCACGGGCACATTCTTCATAGTAATCACGAAAATATCTTTTCATAATATCAACCGACAGCAATTGCTCACATCCGTATTTTCGTACTATTAAACCGCATTGGTGCTGTGCCTCTTTAAGTTTTCCGAGCTTTGCGATATATTCATCTTTCAGTTTGATTATGTATACATTCCTGCAATCATCTTCACCGTTTCTGTTACATCTTCCTGCCGCCTGGGCTATGTTATCAAGACCTGCACTTGAACGTATTACACATTTAAAGCTGATATCGACCCCTGCCTCTATAAGCTGTGTCGTTATGCATATCACACGTTCATTGTTATCAAGCATACGGCGTATATCATCAATCGCCTTGCGTCTGTGCGCCGGACACATATTTGTGCTGAGGTGAACCACTTTTGCCTTGATTTCTTCCTCGGCATTAAGTTGTACGACGTTACTATATATCTCAGCCGCCGCAGTTTTGGTGTTGACAACAAATAGAAGATTCCCATTCTCACGGTACTTGTCCATACATATTACCGCAGCTTCTTCATAAGTATTTCCCTGATTATTCAGCAAAGATACAACTTCAGTTCTTTTAAAATCTTCAAAATCCTTTGTATAATCTCCTGTCATCGAGCTATTTTTGTCAAGCATTATAGGATACTTGCACTGTTCAAATGTAGGTTGTGTTGCTGAACATAACACTATCGTGCATCCCATAAAGTTGGAAAGAAAATTCATCGCTAGATTAAACAAGTATACGCACCTTATCGGTATTGATTGCACTTCATCAATTATAATAACCGAATCAGTAAATCTGTGCATTCTTCTCAGAGCTTCTGTCCTGGACGAGAATAACGTATCGAAGAACTGCACCATAGTAGTGCAAATAACCTGTTTATCCCAATGCCTGCAGCGCAGCTCATAGTCCTCAAGCTCATCAGTGACTTCTTCTTTGCTCTTTTGCTTATTATCAATAATTTTGCAATACATATCGGAGTGATGCTCAAGGTAGTTATCATCTCCCGCTATCTCACGAATCACATCGCCATTCTGCTCAAGTATGGACATAAAAGGAGATACATAAAAAATGCGTTCCTTTTTATGCTCAACAGCATATTCAATTGCAAAACGCAATGCCGAAAGCGTTTTGCCGCCGCCTGTAGGAACAATAAGCTGAGCTATACCTACATCATTTTTGGCAAATGCGCAGCATCTGTCCGAAATGTTCATTCGCAGTTTTGATACCACACTGTCACTTCCGGAAAATTTGCTCAACTTGTTATCCATACGCTGTTTCATATCAAGCCATTTGTGCTGTATTTCGTCTTCTGACGGCTCAGTTATTTCAATGCCTTCCATAAACTTGGCTGTTGCTGTTCTGTCAGCGTCAATAAGGCAGGACTCGGTCAGTCTTTCTAATAATCCGAGGTAAAAAGCTAATGTCGTGAAATATTGTTTTCTGTCTTTTGCACAACAGATTTCTTTCATCTTTTCAAAAATTCTGCGATATTCATCAGCCGCTTTATTAAGCAATTCATCAAGTTCACTATCGGAGATAAGTTCGCTTATGTTGCCCTTGATTTCAGCATAACGTTCATTTTTACTGCATCTGTAATCAAAATAGTCATCATTGTTCCTAGTGTACCAGTCATTCAGTCCGTGATGAGATATGATGATTCTCGCAATCAATCTTGCGACTTCTATTTTATATTTATTATTATCCTTTGAAACCAGCTCCAAAAGATATTTAGCTCCCGCATAGCTGTGATCGATTTCGCCTCTTTTAATGCCGTTCTCACACTTTATATATCCATCAAAATCGTTATTTAACTTACCCATATCGTGTAATAAAGCAGAAACGTTAACCGTGCTTTCCAAATTAAGCGGGACTGAATAACTACTAGCCAATAAAGCAACAGCCTTACAATGCTCGCTGACTTTTTCTTCGACAACACTATCGTTATCTAAGCCGCCTGTATTTTTAATATGTGCAATATGATCCATAACAATCCTCCGTCGAATTATATTATTTATTCCAGTATAATAGCAACAAATGTAAATTTCAATGCTTTTTTTGAAATAAAAAGAAATTCTTTGCAAATCCTTGAAAGATTTTGTCGAATTTATTGAAATGAATTTCAATTTATATGTAGTATCATAGTAGAGTTATCTGCTGCTTTTCTACATTATATCGTAATGATGCACTTACGTCAATCGTGAAAATCAACAATTATTAGTCATTGCATTTGTGCATAGCGACAATCCCATAATATAGTTCGTTATCATCTTGAAATTTTTTCGCATAAACTGTATAATATAAAGGTCCGGTAGATAATATCGGTGGATTGAAATAATTTTTATGTTGTATCTTAGTTCGGCACCAACCTGAGCCGCACAGTCGAAAGTCTGTGCGGCTCTCGTTGTGTAAAAGCGAATTCACCTTACCATTATAAATTTTACCATGCCCACTGTCCAATAAAACGGACATATATACAAAACTATCCCCGTACAGCATTAAAATGTACGGGGATAACTAATGTTTATTTAATTTTCATATCTCTCAGAGCGATATACTCCTCATCGACCTTATCGGTATAGCGGCTGTCTGCGCCGCCTAGGAAAGCCGTTATATGCTTACAGCATTGACTGTAGAACTCATCTTCATAATGGACGATATGCGCACCGCCAAGTGCAAAGCGGTCATCGGCATAAAACCTTTTAGAAATATCAATTACACAGCAATCGGTAAGGCGTGCGAATTCTTCTTCAAATCCGTTTATAAATGCTTTTTTGGTTTTGAACGTGTTATCGCTGTCAGATAACATTTCTAACGTATTGTCAAGCGAAATATAACGGTCTTTAAGATCGGCTTTAATTAAAATAATGTTTTTTCCATAACGCTCCGTGACAAATTTGCAGAAGTTTTCAAGCACTCCTTCGAGATATTCACGGCTTCTTTCGTTAAATAAATAGGTACTTTCGCATTTATCGGAAATCGACTTGTAAAAAGCAGTGCGAAGTATGAAATCATCCACCTCGAAAAGCGAATCGCCGTACTTACGCATATTGCAGATAAGGTCGTACATATCAACTATCAGCCATTCGGCATTACTGTCAGATAAAATGCGTTTTCCTTCGTGCAAAAACGCCTCTTTGACAGTGCGTCTTCGCCACTTACTGCCACAGAATTTATCAGCCGACAAATCGTTGTCAAACGGTATTTCAGGCTCGTCTGCAAGCAAAAACGGCTGCTTGAAAATGTACTTATCAACATAGATGCCTGAGGAATTACGGTTAACGGATTCACGGGAAATACAGCTGCCCCAGATGTCAACCAATACAGGTTTGTGCTGTGCTTCGTAGTCTGCAAGCAATTTGCGGTCGTTTCTGATAAGGAAAATATGTTCGCAGTTATCCGTAACGGTATATTTATAAACCTCAGAAAGTTTACGGGATAATTTCTTTTTCATAAGGAAGTTCTCATCGAAAACAATCTTTATATCATCGTAACTGCAATCGCAAATATCTCCGTCAATACACTCAGCCGCCTTGATTGCCGAGATAAGCCTTTCAGCACCGGCTTTAGCTGAAAGCAGGATTTTTGCGTCATCATAGGTATGGATCTCATTTTCACGCAGATATACAAAATACTCGAAATTCTCAGCGACAAACTGTTTTGACGTAAGTTCTGCCATTCTGTCCGATATATAATTTCTGTCAAGCAGTTCAGGTTGATAGGCTCTTGCTGTCATATTATCATAATATTTTATGACACGCATAAGCTGCAGCCTTATTTCCGGTGCAGAAAAATATGTATCCTTACGGATTCGTTTTACAGCTGAGTTCAGCTTGATTCTTACATCATCGTAGAAAAGCGGCTCAAAGGACATCATATTGTCACTTTTTGACGCCATAAAATAATTGCCTGAAACATCAATAACCACCGGCTGTAAAAGCGAAATAAGATAATCCTCATACAGCCTCAACCGCTTATTCAGTGCATTTCTGTTTTTACCGTTTCTTAGCTGATTTTCTTTTACGCAGATATTGCTGAATTTTAACCGCACTAATATGATTTTATCCTTATCATATTTTGACAAGACAATTTTCGCATATTCTTTAAGCGCAGATTTTACTGTTTTTTCGTCAAAAGGCGGAGAAATTTTTTCAAGCCTGTCTTTATTGGAATTGTAAAAATCGGAAGAAATAAAACTGCCCGATGCCGTATAGAAGCTGTCGCCGTACTTGTAGCACGAAACAGCCGCCGCAGTATAAAGATCTATTACGATATAATCGCTGTCTGAGCCGTCTAAAAACGATTTGAAATTTTTATTTATATCAATTTTATTTCTTTGGTTGCCGGTTTTTCCCGAAAGATTGCTTTTTTTGCTTACAAGCGATAACGGCGACAGAATAAGAGCGGTATCGTCATAAGAAAAGCCGCTGTCACGGAATATATTTCTTAGCACAGCTGAGCCTTGCAGCAAGAATTTAGGGTATTTTCGGATAACGCCCTCCTTGCCGAGTATATCTCTTATGCGATCTTCGGAAACCTGTTCTGTTTGCGTCAGCGAACCGTCAAGAACGCTTACCGTATATCCGTCGGATGTGTCTTTACAAAGAGTCGGAATGCACGATATATCGGACTTTACTCCGCTTTCGGTCCTTGTGAGAATCAGATTTACAATTACACTCTCACGGTTTTCACGAAGCTCTTTCATAGATGACAAAAGATTGCCCAGAGAATAGAAGCACGTCACCTCTCTGCCGTCGGATGTGTGTATTTTACCGACCCTCTGCATAACGTGCGGATGAGAACCGATAATAAAATCCACGCCGCACTGCGCCATATACTCAGCCGTCTTTATCTGAGAATTTCGAACCGTAACGGAATTCATTACACCCCAGTGCTGATATGCGATTATATACTCTGCGCCTTCATTTTTAAGCGTTTCAACAAGCTGTCTGAAATGCTCAGGCTCATATTTCCCGATAATTTCGTGCGGTATGTCTTTCTCAAGCCCGTTTGATATTGAATTTACTGCGACAAATCCGACCTTTATGCCGTTTATATCGGCAATATGAGTTTCATCGTCAAGCGTACCGATATTCGCCATACCGCTGTTTCTGATACGTTGTACGGTAGCGTTAAGCCCTTCAAGCCCTGTATCACAGTTATGATTATTAGCGGTTACCAGCGCATTGAATCCGCAGTTTTTCACTGCGTCTATGAAGGTGGACGGCGAATTGCAATTTGGGCTTCCGCTGTCTGTGCGTATCTTTTCATATTCAAACGGTGCTCCGTCAAAGCAGGTCGTTTCAAGCACCGCTACAGAAAAATCGGCTGAACCGACCGTATCTTTAAGCGTTCCGAATGTGTCTGTAAAATCAAGCGAGCGCAAAGCGGCTTTCCGCTGATGCTCAAGCGAACACATTATATCGCCGCAGAGCATGATTCTTGCCGTAGCCGGATAACGTGACATATCCCTGCCGACAACTATCTTAACAGTAAAAGTCTGACCGTCATCAGCCGTCAGCTTTATCTCAGCCGTACCGTCCGAAACGGCGGTAACCTGTCCACCCTTTGTTACGGTCGCCACATCGCTGTCATCGCATTCAAAAGTGACGGCAGGCACTTTATTTCTGCATTCCCATACTATCTGTGACGTTTCGCCCTTGTTCATCGTGATTACATTCTGAGCTTTAAGGTGATGGCACATCGGCGTAAATTCTGCCGGCTGTGACAGTTCGCCGTATACCTCTTTCCCGTCACGATAGCTGAACGCTTTTACCCGTACAAGATACCTTCTGCCGTTGCGAAACCCAAGTATCAGCTTTGAATTATTCTGTGCATAGCGTGTTTTTATGCACTTTTCCGGTTCATCTGCATTATAGAACTGCAATATATAGCCGTCTGCACCCTCTACCGTCTGCCAGTCGGATCGCACCGATCCGTCATAAGCGGTAGCGAACAGGTTTTGCGGAGCTTTCAGCATGATAGTTACCTCCGTAGTTTACTTTTTGCTCAACGGTTTTCTTATTATCGAATGAGGAGGGAAAGAAACGGGATAGTCAAAGTACATCTTTTCTGTTGCACGGTTTGCTATCTCCGTCTGTTCGCCCTTTGAATTTATCAGATAAGGAATATCCAGCTTTACCGGTATCTTTCCGGGCGACAGCACTTCAAGGTCATCGTGCACGGTAAAATAGTTCCTCTGCGTGATATTCACCCTGCCGTTCTCACAGCTGTCAATGACGCCGACAAAGTCGCACTCACGGATGTAGCCGCTGTTCTCGTAATACTGGTTTGCGTCATCCTTGTTGAAATAAAAGCCGGTGCAATACTGTCTGTGACTTACCTTATAAACTTCTTCAACCGCCCACTTCGGAACCGGTTCACCGTTTTTCACCGCATCAAGCGCAGCTTTGTAGGCATTCGTAACCGTTGCCGTATAATATGCGGATTTCGCTCTGCCTTCAATCTTGAAGCTGGTAACGCCTGCATCCTTAAGTTCCTTAAGATGCTCTATCATACACATATCCTTAGCGTTAAGGATATAAGAGCCGCCATCGCCCTCAGACAACTCATAGTAGTCACCGGGACGTTTTTCTTCCACTAAGTGATACTTCCAGCGACAAGGCTGAGCGCATTCGCCCTTGTTGGCATTTCTGCCTGTCATAAAAGCGGAAAGCAGACATCTTCCTGAAAATGAAACGCACATTGCCCCGTGAACGAACACTTCAATATCCATATCCTCAGGAATATTATCCCTTATACGCTTTATATTTTCAATATCTACCTCACGGGCAAGCACTACTCTCTTTGCGCCCATCTTGTACAGTTCGTTTGCAGTTACATAGTTCACTACTCCCGCCTGTGTGGAAACGTGAATCTCAAGATCGGGAACGGTACGCTTTATCAGAGCAATACAGCCGATGTCGCTTACTATTGCGGCATCTATTCCGCAGTCGTATGCGGTTTTTATAAATTCGGGGAGCTGCTCTATCTCATCGTTTGACGGTACGGTATTGCAGGTAAGATATACCTTTACACCCTTTGCGTGAGCGTATTCAACACCCTTCCTCAGCGTTTCGGGATCGAATTTTGCCGCACCTGCTCTCATACCGAACATTGTACTTCCGAGATATACAGCGTCACAACCGTAATCAACGGCTGACATAAGACATTCAAGATCGCCCGCAGGCGATAAAAGCTCTAACATAAATTTAACCTTTCTTTTACCTTATTATGACATTCCGCCGCAGAAAGCTCTGCGGCGGAATATTGATTGTTTGATTATTCGGCTATTGCATGATCCAGTCCGCACTTGCGGAGATTCTCCTCATGCTCCGAAATAGTTTCTGCAAAATACATTTCTGTAGTTTCGGGATCTGCACAGAAGTAGTAATAGCTTGTTTCAGGCGCATAAAGCACTGCCTTTATAGCGTCAAGACCGGGGTTACAGATAGGTCCTATCGGTATACCGTCACACTTATAGGTGTTATATGCGTCAAACATTTTCTGATTGTACTGCGATGAGGTGAGATGCGGTTTTATATGCTCATCAACATAATGTACGGTAACGTCTGATTCGAGATGCGGGAATGCTTCCGCATCAGCCATACGGTTGAAGAATACCGATGCAACATTGCCCATATTGGTCGTAGTATCCGCCTCACGCTGTGCTATCGAAGCAAGCGTTATGGTTTCGTCAAGCGTAAGCCCAAGCTCGCTCATACGGTTATAGTAACGTGCCGTCAGCTTGTTATTGAAGTTCTGATATATAATATCAAGAGCATCTGCGGCATACTCGCTTGTATCAAGCTCCTTATTGTCCTCAAGGGCAGGAAGAATGTAGAACTCGTATGTATCGGGGAATATATATCCTTCCATCTGATAATATTTCAGCTTTTTATTCTCAAGACGTTTCTGGAATTTATAAGTATCTCCGAGCGTCTTGCACTGCTCCATGAAATCTTCGGCACGGCAGACACGGTTATCCTCCATCATCTGAGCAATCTCATCAATAGTCATACCCTCGGTTATCTGTATTGAAACCGTCTGATTTACAGTAGACACTGTCTGCAGCTCAGAAATAAGCGCACTGTACGACATTGTTGTGTCAACCGTGAAAGTACCTTTTATGAACTTATCACCCTTGCCGAACATTTTGGTATAGAGCTTGAACATATCCGGCATATTTATAATACCTAGATTTGCAAGATCCTGAGCGATTTCATCCGTTGTCGAATCCTCGTTTATATGTATCTCAGCCTGACAATAGGTTTTGCCGATACCCGTAAAATCAAGTGCCGACTTTACAATGTATGTAGCAAGAAACGCAGAAATCGATATGATAAAAACTGACAGCAGAACGCCTGTGAGAATATGTGAAAATGTTCTTCTGTGGCGGTTTTTCGCTTTGATTTTCTTGTTGCGTTCTTTTTTTGCCGCAAGATATTCCTGATATTCTTCTTCGGTTACCTCGTCCTCCGCAGGCTCACCGTCCTCAGAAAGCGATTCTTCACTGTCCGGAACGCTTTCGTGTCCGCTGTCATAAGATGAATCTTCGTTCCGCACTTCGCCTGTATGAAGCGCTTTTATCGAATCCATCATAATTGTGCGTTCTTCTGTGCTTTCGGTATTTTCATCCTTATGAGTTAAATCCATAGGATTATTCTCCATATTCTTGTCCTTTCCGTTTTTCTGTAACGACTATATCAACGCATCTGTCGTAATCATCGACAGGTATATCCTCCGTCAGAAATTCTTCATAGCATACTCCGACAGTATAGCCCTTGTAACCGTTTATAAATCTGTCATAATAGCCTTTGCCGTAACCGAGTCTGAAGCCTTTAGCATTAAAGCATAGTGCAGGAACTATCAGCACGCTGTTTTCCGCACCGGCGGCATCAATCACAGCACAGCTCTTTTTCGGCTCGTCAATACCGTACATACCTTTTTCAAGATCGTCAAACGTATGTATCACGCAAAACTCCATATTACTGCCGTCTATACATCTCGGCACAGCGACATTCTTTCCTGCTTTCAGGCACTGCGTTATGAATTCTCTCGTATCCACCTCGCCGTCTGTCGAAACAAACGGCAGTATAATATCCGCCGTCTGCACTTTTTCAAGGCTCAAAAGATTCTCTGTTATAGCGGCATTTTTAACAGCCGTTTCACCGGCACAAAGCAGTTTTCGCTTTTGCAGCAAAGCTTTTCTCAGTTGTTTTTTCTGCTCGTTTACGCTCATCTGCACTGTAAAGACTTAGCTGTCTTTTCTGCTTTTCCCTCGCCGCAGAGCAATGCTCCGAGTGCAAGTCCGAATTCTACAGCCGCACCTGCGCCCTTTGCGGTAACTATGTTATCATCAATATTTACAAGGTCGCCCGTGAACATTGCACCCTCAAGGAATTGTTCAAAGCCGGGGAAGCAGGTTGCCTTTTTACCTTTCAGAAGTCCCAGCTTTCCGATTATAGACGGAGCGGCACAGATAGCGCCTATCGCTTTCTTATTATCGGCGCAGAATTTTATAGCCGCCTGTACAACTGGGCTTTTCTCAAGATTAAGCGTTCCGGGCATACCGCCGGGAAGAACTATCATCTCGACCTTATCTGTCATAATAACATCGCTGTCGGTAATATCGGCAATAACCGTAACTGCGTGTGCACCTGTAATTTTACCGCCGCCTATTCCGACGGTAACTACTTCTTTTCCGAATCTCTTTAAAATGTCAATCGGGGCAATTGCCTCGGTTTCTTCAAATCCGTCCGCTAAAAATACATATATCATTCTGATTGTCCTTTCCCGGCATTATAAACCGCACTGAACTTCTCAACCATAAAACACGGGTGATAAGACTTCTTCGCCTTGCGGAGATTCTCCTCTCCCATATCCTCTTCCCTGTTTATATATTCAAGTCCCTTACAGAACCTGTTTGCCATCATATAGTTTATCATCGGATATGCTCCGTCATAGTCGGTAAACGCTTTTTCAACGTGGGTCACAAATGTGTCACTGCATTGCTGTTCGCCGTATGAAAACGCCTGTATCCTGCCATCGACTCTCAGTATACCGCCGACAAGACCCAACTCGAAGAAATGCTCAAGTCCTATTCCGACAGCGCACATTTCCTCCGATTTATCCTCGCTTTTATCGCAATCGTTGCGTATGCACCATTCAAGACTCATCTGCTTGCATTCGTCAATATTGTCCGGCGTAATATCCTCAAAGCTCCAGTTAAGCTGTTTGAAACGGTTTATATAATTACGCTTTGAATGCAGCTTCTTTCCGCCGAGCGTTGCAAGCGCCTGCGACTGGTACACATAGTCATACAGATCTTCGCTTGTATCGAAGGTGAACATACCGGGATAACGCTGTTCGAGCATCTGCCTGTCCTTTATATCCATACTGCAGAATTCAAACGGTATTCCCGTACTGTCACAGTAATTTTTGAGTTCTGAAAGCAGTGCGTCCGTATCGCCTTTTCCTGCGGGAAACACGAAACAGTTTCCGTGCTTTGATACATAAAAATCCTGAAAACGTCCTACAGTAATGTTGTAAACACCGCTCCACACAAAGTTATTTGTGAAGTTATACTCACAACCTCTGAAATCAGACAGCTTCAGAAGCGGATCTATCCACTGCTTGTCGCTGAGTTCAATTTTCTTTAATTCCAACACTTTATATTACCTTGCTTTTGCCTGTTATCAGCCGTAAATCAGCGCCGATAATTCTTTATTTATCTTTTCGGGAGTGTAAGGATTTTCACCGTCCGAGCACGGCAGTATATACCAGCCCTTCTTGTCGGCTGTGTATAGCGCCGTTTCACGACAGGCCTTCAGAAAAGCAACGTTGCTTTCGTGAATATCCTTCTTCGCCTCATCTCCGCCGTAACGTGCGGAAAGGAGCTTTTGCGACACCTCTACGGGCATATCCAGAAATATAATCCTTTCGGGACGTGGAATTGCGAATTTATCGTACTCGTAGTCCTCAAGCCACTCAAGGTACTCGTTCCATCTGGACTTTTCCAGCTTTGCCATCTGATATATCGCATTTGAGGAGGTGTATCTTGCGGCTATTATGGTCTTGCCCGCTTTATAATCCTTTTCCCAGTCGGTCTTGTAGCTGATATAACGGTCTATCGCATAGAAACTGCCGGCCGTATATGCGCCCGTTCTGCCGTTTTCCTCGCAGAATTTACCGCTGAGATAGTCCTTGATTATCTCGCCGCTTGCACTGTTGTAATTCGGAAAGCTGATGAAACGGATATTGCTGTCTGCGCTTGCTTTCAGCATCTCAAGCTGTGTGCTTTTGCCGCATCCGTCAAGTCCTTCTATAACAAACAGTTTTCCGCATTTTCCGTTATTGCCGTTCATACAAACACTCTCTCATAATATAGTATAGTTTTATTTTATCACAAAATCCGTGTCAAGTCAACTTAAAATAAACGCACAAAGTCTTTTGCGACTTTGTGCGTTATAGCTTGTAGAAAAAATCTATTTTTGAAACAAACTTCTAACTTATTATCCCTATCCCCCTGCCCCCTTTCCCTGGGAAAGGGGGATTTTACTGGGGCTACCGCCCCTAGACCAAGCAAGGATGCTTGCAGTCAGCCACACAAAGCCACTGCACGATGCAGTGGCACAAATGGCTGACGACCTGTACAGGGGCTCCGCCCCTGCGACCCCATTTTTAAATAAGCAGGAGGTTTTTCGACAGACTGAAACGCACAAAGTCTTTTGTGACTTTGTGCGTTTAAAAGCGTTATTCAGCACATTGAACGTTCAACGGTGATTACGGCATTGAACCTGCCGTCTTTTTCCGCAATTGCGTTCTTTATCATAAGAGCAAGTTCCCCGTCCTTATATCTAAAGCCGAAAGGCGTTACCAGGTCGAAAATTACATTTATCCTTGAAACACCGTCGGTAATGCGGAAATCGTGGATAGTAAGGCTGCTGTCGATATTTTTTATTATATCAAGAACCACCTTTTTCACCTCGTCCGCCTTCTTGTCGTCCACAACAACAGGATCCATATGTATCGTAACACTGCATCTGTACTTTTCCCTGAGATCGTCCTCTATAAGATCTATAAGCTCGTGTGCAAGCATTATATCTGTTTTACTGCTTATTTCGGCATGGAGCGATATTACCATTCTGCCCACGCCGTAATCATGCAACATAAGATCGTGTACGCCGACTATTCCGTCATAACTCATTACAGTGTTTTCAATTTCCTCCACCAGTTCCTTTTTAGGCTTAGTGCCAAGCAGCGGAGTAAGACTTTCCTTGAATGTGTTGAAGCCTGTGTAGAGGATAAAAAGTGCAACAACGATACCTGCGTATGAATCAAGCTCAAAGCCGCTGAACAGCTGTATGAACATACAGATGATTACTACCGATGTAGAAATGCAGTCGGACAGTGAATCTGCCGCCGCAGCCTTCATTGTGGCGCTGTCGATTTTACGACCGAGCTTTGTATTGAACAGTGCCATCCACAGCTTCACAAGAAGCGACGCTCCAAGCACCGATACGGCAAGTATGCTGAACTCCGACTTTTCAGGCGAGAAGATTTTTTCGACCGAACTTTTACCAAGCTCAAAGCCCATCATCATTATGATAAAAGAAATTATTATGCCCGAAACATATTCCATTCTGCCGTGACCGTAGGGGTGTTCGCTGTCCGCAGGCATTCCTGCCATTTTAAAACCGACAAAGGTCATTATCGATGAGCCTGCGTCTGAAAGGTTGTTGAATGCGTCAGCGATTACGGAGATACCGCCCGATAATATACCTGCAATCAGCTTTCCGAGAAACAAAAGTATGTTAAGCACGATACCGGTAAATGCTCCGAGATACCCGTAACGCTTTCTGACAGCGGGATCGGCTGTGTTTTTGCTGTCCTTTACAAACAGTTTTATAAGCAGATTAGTCATGACTATTCCCCCATATTACACGAATACGGAGCAACATAATGCGTTGCTCCGTATCGGATATTTAAGTTTTATCCGGATCAATCCTTATTGCCCATAAGCAGTACCATTACTGCCTTCTGTGCGTGGAGTCTGTTTTCAGCCTCGTCGAAGATTTCGTTTGCGTGTTCTTCGAATACCTTGGCTGTAATTTCTTCTTCTCTGTGTGCGGGCAGGCAGTGCTGTACCATAGCGTCGGGCTTAGCGACAGCCATAACCTCATCGTTTATCTGGAAGCCCTTGAATGCTTTCTTTCTGATTTCAGCTTCGCCTTCCTGACCCATAGATGCCCATACGTCTGTGAAGATAACGTCTGCGTCCTTTGCGGCCTTTATAGGATCGTCTGTCAGTTCGAAGCAGTCATACTTTTCAGCGAACGCAAGTGTTGTAGCGGCAGGGTGATAGTTCTCAGGGCAGGCAACAGATACACTCATACCTGTCTTTAAGCCGCCGACAATGAGCGAGTTTGCCATGTTGTTGCCGTCGCCTATGTAGCACATCTTAAGACCGTCAAGCTTACCCTTGTACTCACGGATCGTCATAAGGTCAGCAAGCACCTGGCAAGGATGAGAAAGGTCCGTAAGACCGTTGATTATCGGGATATTGCCGTATTCAGCAAGATTTTCAACCTCAGCCTGATCGAATGTTCTTATCATAATACCGTCAATGTAACGTGATAAAACTCTTGCGGTATCCTGTATAGGCTCGCCTCTGCCTATCTGCATATCGCTTGCTGAAAGGTAAAGAGGATTGCCGCCGAGCTGATACATACCTGTTTCAAAAGAAACTCTGGTTCTTGTAGAAGCCTTGCGGAAGATCATACCGAGCGTCTTGCCCTTTAAATGGTCGTGGGGAATGCCGTGCTTAAGCTCATACTTGAGCTGATCTGCGAGATTGAGAATCTCAATGATTTCCTCTGTGCTGAGATCCATCATCTTAAGTAAATGTTTCATAATTTTTTCCTTTCGGTTTTAGTTTTTATTTTATTTTAAAAGTTCTGCGAGTATTTCAAGACCTCTGTCAATATCCTCATAAGAGATAGTGAGCGGAGGAAGAAGTCTTAACTTTTCCTTTGCGGTAAGGATAAGAAGTCCGTGTTCAAGAGCGGCATTCAGTATATCCTTTGCATTCTTGGTCTTTAGCTTTATGCCGATCATAAGACCCATACCCGTAACCGATTCGACCTCGGGTATCTCTTTCAGCTTTTCAGCTATATATCTTCCCTTATCTGCAACCTGTGACAAGAAAATCGGATCTGCCGCTTTCTTCAGCACCTCAATTGCGCCTGCACAAGCGATAGGATTTCCGCCGAATGTCGAACCGTGTGTTCCCGGAGTAAGTACACCTGCGCACTTGTCGCCGCTGAGGCACGCACCCATCGGGATACCGCCTGCTATGCCCTTTGCAAGCGTTATTATATCGGCTTTCTTTCCGAAATTATCGCCTGCAAGGAATTTACCCGTTCTGCCTACACCCGTCTGTACTTCGTCCGAAATTGTCAGCACATCACGCTCGGCACAAAGCTCAAATATTGCGTCAACGAACTTCTGCTCCAGCGGCACAACACCGCCCTCGCCCTGTATATATTCGAACATTACGGCACATACCGTATCATCGAGTTTTGCCTTAAGATCCTCTATATTGTTCGCTTCAACGTTTATAAATCCGTCAACAAACGGGAAGAAGTAGTTGTGGAACACGTCCTGTCCCGTAGCCGACAGCGTGCAGAGAGTTCTGCCGTGGAATGAATTTACAAGGGTGATTATATTGTGTCTGCCCTTGCCGTATTTGTCAAAGCTGTACTTTCTTGCTATCTTGATAGCACATTCGTTTGCCTCAGCACCGCTGTTGCAAAGGAACATATTCTTCATTCCCGACGCTTCCGATAATCTCTCGGCAAACTCAGCCTGAACCTTTGTGTAATAATAATTTGAGGTATGCTGTATACTGCGTACCTGTTCGCACACAGCGTCAGCCCATTCCTTGTTGCAGTAACCGAGCGAGTTTGTGCCGATACCGCTGCCGAAATCTATATACGTCTTGCCGTTTTCGTCAATCGCCTTGTCATCCTCGCCCCTGTCAAGAACAACATTCAGCCTGCCGTATGATCCCATTATATGAGAATTGAATTTGTCTATAGTATTCATATCTGTCCTTTCCGCCTGCATCGGTGCCTCAGATGATCATAGTACCTGCGCCCTCGTTTGTAAGCAACTCTATAAGTATTGAATGAGGTATTCTGCCGTCAATGATATTCGCTTTCTTTACACCTCTGCGGACAGCCTCAACACAGCAATCTATCTTAGGTATCATACCGCCTGAGATTATGCCCTGCTTTTTGAGATAAGGCACTTCTGAAACTCCGACAGTATGTATAAGCGTGCTGTCATCGTCCTTATCCTCAAGAAGTCCCTTTATATCTGTCATAAGGATAAGGTTTTCGGATTTCATCTCAGCCGCAATTCTTGCCGCCGCCGTATCCGCATTGATATTGTAAACAGTTCCGTCCTTGCCTGCCGCAACGGTCGAAATTACAGGGATATAGCCCTTTTCGAGAACATCGTTTATAAGGCTTACGTTTACCTGCGTGATCTCGCCTACAAGACCTAAATCCGGGTCAAGCTGTTCTGCCTCTATCATATGATCGTCAAGGCCGCAAAGACCTACCGCTCTGCCCTTGTGGCTGTAAAGCAGATCGACAAGATCCTTGTTTACCTTACCGCAAAGCACCATCTGAACGATATTTATCGTTTCTTCATCGGTGTAACGAAGACCGTTTACAAACTTGCTCTCCTTGCCGACCTTTTTCAGCATTGCGTTTATTTCGGGTCCGCCGCCGTGTACAAGCACTATCTTGATACCGCACAGCGACAGCAGAACAAGGTCGGACATAACCGCCTGCTTCAGCCTGTCGTTTGTCATTGCGTTACCGCCGTACTTGACTACTACTACCTTGTTTGAATACTGCTGTATATAAGGAAGTGCGTCGCTGAGTATACTTGCTCTCTTTTCGTTTTCAAGTTCCATCTTCTTTTGTCCTTTCGGTGTCAGCTTCTGTATTCTGCGTTTATCTTTACATATTCATAAGTCAGATCGCAGCCCCACGCTACCGATTTATCGGCACCGTCGTGCATATCAATTCTGATAACAATTTCATCTTCGGAAAGTATCTTGAACGCTTCATCCTCCGAGAAGTCAACACCTGCGCCGTTCTCGCAGACCTTTACACTGCCCTTTGAAGACGACAGAACGACCTCGACCTTCGAAATATCAAAGTCGCCCTCCGCATAACCTATCGCACAGAGAATACGTCCCCAGTTAGCGTCTGCCGCAAATATAGCCGCCTTTAAAAGACTGCTGTTTATAACAGACAGTGCGACGCTCTTTGCAACAGCTTCTGTAGGTGCGTGGTCAACAACGCATTCCATCAGCTTCGTTGCTCCCTCGCCGTCACGGGCGGTTTCTCTTGCAAGGTTCATCATTACTGCGTAAAGACCGTTTATGAACACTTCATAATCCTTGTCCTCTGCCGTTATTTCCTTGTTGCCTGCAAGTCCCGACGCCATTATGCACAGTGTATCGTTTGTAGAAGTATCACCGTCCACGCTTACCATATTGTAAGTAATGTCGGCTGTTCTTTTCAGCGCCTTATGCAGAAGCTCCGCATTTATCTTTACATCTGTTGTGATAAAAGCAAGCATTGTAGCCATATTGGGATTTATCATGCCGCTGCCCTTGCTGATACCGCCGATATGACAGGTCTTGCCGTCAAGCGTAAACTCTACCGCAAGCTCCTTTTTACGTGTATCGGTCGTCATTATTGCCTCGCACGCAAGTGAGCTTCCGTCCTCGCTTATGCTGTCTACAAGCGTCTTGATATTGTTCTTCACAGGGTCGATTGACAGCTTCTGTCCGATAACGCCTGTAGAGCCTACTATCATATCGTTCTTATCAATACCGAGTTCGTTTGCACAAAGCTCGCACATCTGCTCTGCGATCTCAATACCGTTTGAGTTACAGGTGTTTGCATTGCCGCTGTTTACGATAACAGCCTGAGCGATACCGTTCTTAAGGTGTTCCTTTGTAACGATTATCGGTGCGCCCTTTACCTTATTCTGTGTGTAGATTGCCGCCGCAGTACACTTTGTGTCACAGCTTATCACAGCAAGGTCACGCTTTTTCAAGCCGGGCTTTATACCTACATTGATGCCGCCGGCCTTAAAGCCTTTTGCGGCACATACGCCCTTATCCACTAATTTATAATTATCAAATTCAACCATTGTTATTACCTCACTTATTATACAAGTCCGGTCGTTTCGTCAATGCCCATCATTATGTTAAGGCACTGAACAGCCGCACCGCTTGCGCCCTTGCCTAAGTTATCAAGTCTTGAGCAAAGCACTATACGTTCATCGTTTCCGCAAACGAATATCTCCATATTGTTCTTACCCGATAATGTGTTTGCGGCAAGGAAACCGTTTTCAAGCACACCCTCGCCCATAACAGGCATTACCTTTACAAGATTTGCGTCTGCATAATGCTCCGTGAAAGCCTTATGAATATCGGCAAGCGTATATTTCTTCGGCAGAAGTCTTGTGAGAACGGGAACAGTTACGACCATACCGCTGAAATAATCGCATATCAGAGGATTGAACACAGGCTTGTAATCAAGTCCGCTTATCTTCATCATTTCAGGTAAATGCTTATGCTCCTGAGGAAGCGCATACTGTCTTGGGCTGTAAAATTCTTCGGGCTTTTCATCGCTTTCGTACACTGCGATAGCCTTCTTTCCCGCTCCGCTGTAACCGGATACCGCATGAGCGACAACAGGATAATCGCTCGGCATTATGCCTGCCTTTACAAGAGGATATACAAGCGAAATAAAACCGCTTGCATAGCAGCCGGGAACAGCCACTCTCGATGAAGCCGCTATCTTTTCTCTGTGCTGCTTTGAAAGCTCGGGAAAACCGTATGCCCAGTCGGGATTTGTCCGATGTGCCGTAGAAGCATCTATAATACGGACGTTACTGCCCTTCGCAAGCTCTACCGCCTCTCTTGCGGCGGCATCGGGCAGACAAAGGAACGTGAAGTCGGACGAGCATATAAACTTCTTACGCTCATCGTTATCCTTTCTCTTGTCCTCGTCTATCTTCATTATTTCAATATCGTTTCTGTCCTTGAAACGTTCAAGAATTTTAAGTCCGGTCGTTCCTTCCTGACCGTCAATATACACCTTTACGCTCATATAAGCACCTCTTATTTTTTAAGAAATCTTGTCATTCCGCAGCCACGTTCATCATTAGGCCTGCGCATAAATCCGAGCTTTTCGTAGAACGGCTCTTTATCCTTTGCCGCCATAAGATTTATCATTATCGTTTCGCCCTCGTCAGCGACCGACAACGCTTTATCCATAAGCCTTGAAAGCATCTCTCTGCCTATTCCCTGTCCCTGATATTCGGGACGTACAATAACATCGCTGATAAAGAACTGATAGCCTCCGTCGCCGACTACCCTTGCCGAGCCGACTTCCTTTTCTCCGTCAAGCGCCGTTATCGCAAACACCGAGCTTTTAAGCGCACAGTTAAGCTGTCTTGGCGAAAGCTCATACCAGCCTACGCTTCGTCTGAACGAATTTATATCGTGCGGCAATCTGTATTCATAAGTTATCATCAGATGTTGATACCGCCCAGTCTGTCTTCAAGCTCTGCTATCTGACGCTTTACCGCATCGGGAGCGGGTCCGCCGTCAACGCCTCTTTGCATAACGCAGGTATCAAGGCTGATAGCGTCATATACATCATTATCAAACGTTTCGCACAGCTTCTTGTATTCTTCTATCGGTAGCTGTTCAAGCGTTGTATTCTTCTCTATGCAAAGTGCAACGAGTGTACCGGTTATCTTATATGCCGTTCTGAAAGGAAGTCCCTTCTTTACAAGATAGTCTGCACAGTCTGTAGCGTTGATAAAGCCCTTTGCGGCGGCGGTACGCATATTGTCTTTAAGTACCGTCATAGTCGCAAGCATAGGAGTAAATGTCGAGATACACAGCTTTACTGTGTCTACTGCGTCAAATATTGCCTCCTTGTCCTCCTGCATATCCTTGTTATATGCAAGTGGAAGTCCCTTCATCATTGTGAGAAGCGTCTGCAGATCGCCGTATACTCTTGCCGTCTTGCCTCTTATAAGCTCCGTAACATCTGGGTTCTTCTTCTGCGGCATTATCGAACTGCCTGTAGAATATGCGTCGTCAAGTTCAATAAACTTGAACTCCCACGAGCACCACATGATTATTTCTTCCGAAAATCTCGAAAGGTGCATCATAAGCATCGAAATATCAGAGCAGAGTTCAACGCAGAAATCCCTGTCGGATACGCCGTCAAGGCTGTTCATCGTAATATCCCTGAAGCCGAGAAGTTCTGCGGTTCTCTTTCTGTTAAGAGGGTATGTAGTGCCTGCAAGCGCACACGAACCGAGCGGCATTACATCCATTCTTTCCTTGCAGTCTGCAAGTCTTGTCAGATCTCTTGTCAGCATCTGAGCATATGCCATAAGATGATGTGCAAATGTAACAGGCTGTGCACGCTGTAAATGGGTGTAGCCCGGCATTACCGTTTCTGTATGCTGCTTTGCAATATCTATAATCGTGTTTATAAGCTCACGGACGAGCTTTGCGATCTCATCGACTTCATCCTTGAGATAGAGTTTTATATCCAGAGCCACCTGATCGTTTCTGCTCCTTGCGGTGTGCAGACGCTTTCCCGCATCGCCTATCCGTGCGGTAAGCTCAGCCTCAACGAACATATGAATATCTTCCGCATTTGGATCGAAATGAAGCTTTCCGTTTTCAATATCGCTTAAAATTCCGTTAAGACCTTCTATTATCACCTTGCTGTCCGCAGGGTCGATAATGCCGCACTCACCGAGCATAGTTGCGTGTGCTATAGAGCCTTTTATATCATGCTTGTACATTCTTGCATCAAATGAGATGGAAGAATTGAAATCGTTGACCTTTGAGTCAACCTCCTTTGAAAATCTTCCCGCCCACATCATTTTAGACATACTGTTATTTCCTTTCAGATTTATGTTCATAACGCAAAAAGCGTTTTGTTTTTTCCGTTATAAATATAAAAGTAATTAAAACGCTTTTTAAAACACAGCCGTACCGACCGTGTTTTAAATCGCATCTTAAAAACCGTAAAAGCCGCAAGGCATAGTTTTACACCTTGCGGGATTTACCGTAACGCTTTTTAAAGCTTACTTATTGTTTCTCTCAGCGTCAAGCAGAGCCTTGACCTTTATCGGCAGACCGAACAGGTTGATAAAGCCCTTTGAATCTGTCTGATCGTAAACATCGTCCTCACCGAATGAAGCGAAGTCTTCGCTGTACAGTGTGTAGGGTGATGTAACGCCTGCGTTGATGATGTTACCCTTGTAGAGTTTCAGCTTAACGTCGCCTGTAACAGTTTCCTGTGTCTTGTCAACGAAAGCGTCCATAGCCTCTCTTAAAGGTGTGTACCACTGACCGTTATATACGATGTCTGCATACTTCTGTGCAAGACCGTACTTGTAGTGCTGTGTTTCCTTATCAAGACAGATAGTTTCGAGAACTTCGTGAGCGTGATAAAGGATCGTTCCGCCGGGAGTTTCGTAAACGCCTCTTGACTTCATACCTACAAGTCTGTTTTCAACAACGTCGAACAGACCGATGCCGTTCTCGCCGCCGAGCTTGTTAAGAGTCTTGATAAGCTTTACGCCGTCCATCTTTTCACCGTTAAGCGAAGTGGGGATACCCTTTTCAAAGTGTATTGTAACATATGTGGGCTTGTCGGGAGCCTGTTCGGGTGAAACGCCAAGCTCAAGGAAGCCTTTCTTATTGTACTGAGGCTCGTTTGCGGGGTCTTCAAGATCAAGACCTTCGTGTGATAAGTGCCAGAGGTTCATATCCTTTGAGTAGTTTGTTTCACGGGTGATCTTTATCGGAACATTGTGCGCCTCTGCATACTCGATTTCCTGCTCTCTTGACTTAATATCCCATATTCTCCAGGGAGCGATGATCTCAAGTTCAGGTGCGAGAGCCTTGATAGTAAGCTCAAAACGTACCTGGTCGTTGCCCTTACCTGTGCAGCCGTGGCAGATAGCGTCAGCGCCTTCCTTCTTAGCTATCTCAACAAGTCTTTTAGCTATAGGAGGACGAGCGAATGAAGTACCGAGCAGATAACCCTCGTACTTAGCGCCAGCCTTAAGTGTGGGGAATATGAAGTCGTTTACGAATTCGTCCTGTATATCTTCTATGTAGAGCTTGGATGCGCCTGTCTTCTTAGCTCTCTCTTCAAGACCTACTATTTCAGAGTCCTGTCCTACGTTACCTGCTACGCAGATTACTTCACAGCCGGGATAATTCTCGTGTAACCACGGAATGATGATGGACGTATCAAGTCCGCCTGAATAAGCAAGTATGATCTTTTTGATTTCTTTAGCCATTTTATTATTTCCTTTCTATCTCACAGACGCTTTCGGGCGTTCTGCTTTCTGATTTAACTCACATTGAATATTATACACCTTTTCACATCAAAGTCAAGTATTTTTATGCACGAAACTGCATAATATACTGCATATAGTGAATAATTGTTGAATTTTAGCGAATTTTTATGTATTTTTTTGATTGACAAGCCGTAAATGTAAGGATATAATAATAGTAAAAGGAAATTCAGTCGGAGGAATTATGGAACTTAAGGACAAGCTGGAAATACTTATTAAAAGAAACGGCTATAAAAAGACGGACTTTGCGTCTGCCGTATCCATAACCTACAGAGCGCTTGCAAACTACATAAGCGGTGCAAGGACTCCGAGAGCAAAGACGCTGTCGGATATGGCAGTACTGCTCGGTGTCAGCGAGGAACTGCTGACGGACGACACTGTGGATCTTATCCTGTCAGGCGATGAAAAGCTGTATTTCAACGGCACTTCTCCGACAGAAACAAGAGAAAAGGCCGATGTGCTTCTGAACGAAGTATCGGCTATGCTTGACGATGAGGATTTCACCGAAAACGATAAGACAGCTTTCTTTTCCTGTATCGCAGAAAAATATTTTGCAGGAAAAGCAAAAAATCATAAAGAAACTATTGACAATGCAGTATGACGGTGTTATAATACAAACAGTTGAACAACTGTTCAAATGAAATGAGGTTAAAATGGCGGTCAGCAAATCAGAAAAGTCGGAAAATATCACTGCAAAAGACGAAAATGAATTCTGTAACTGCAATGTGATACACGAGGACGTAGTAAACTATGTGCGTGAGAGGATGCTTGAACAGATGCAGTTTGAAAAGCTGTCAATGTTCTTCAAGGCTATAAGCGATGAAACAAGGATTAAAATCCTCTACTCACTGTCACGCTCAAAAATGTGCGTGTGCGACCTCGCCGCCCTGCTCGGAATGACAGCATCGGCAATCTCTCACCAGCTGAGAGTATTACGACAGGCAGAGCTTGTACGCAGTGAAAAGCAAGGAAAAGTCGTTTACTATATGCTCAGCGACAACCATGTAAACACGGTATTCAGCAATGCGCTTGAGCATATTATGGAGTAAAACGGAAAAAATCAAAGGAGATAGCATCTCCTGTTTTTTCGGGCAATACATTTGAACAGTTACTCAATTGTTCAAAACTTCAAGCATATCAAAGGTGGTAGCTTATGAAAAGAATCTATATTTTAGAAGGTCTTGACTGCGCTCACTGTGCAGAGGAGATCCGTGCGGAAGTCGAAAAGGACGAACGTGTGAAATCGGCGGGAATGAACTTTATGAAGCAGGAGCTTACCGTTGAAACGGAGAATTCGTGTTCGCCCGATGAGCTTATGACAACGGTCACCGAAGTTGTCGCAAAGCACGAACCCGATGTAACCGTAAGGGAAAGACAGACTTTTAAAGAAAAGAAATATATAATAGACGGCCTTGACTGCGCACAGTGTGCGGAAGAAGTAAGAGAGGCAGTTGAAAAGTCGGATTATGCGAGCGGCGCAAAGATGAATTTCATCAAAAAGGAACTTACCGTAACACCGTCAAAGATAATCTCCGACAAGGAGCTGTTAAAGCTGGTAACAGCAACGGTAACTGCCGTTGAACCCGATGTAACGGTCAGCGAAAAGGAAAACCACGTTGAGAAAAAGGTAAGCTATACTAAAGATATAGTCAAGATGATAAGTGCAGGCATTCTGTTCATAGTTGCTTTTATCCTTGAAAAAACTATCGGTACAGAGCAGCTTGTGCCTAAGACAGCGATACTTACAATGTATCTTGCGGCTTACGTTATCTGCGGACTTGAGGTAGCGATCACTTCAATAAAGGCAATAGCGAAGAAGAATTTCTTCAACGAAAACACGCTTATGCTTATCGCAAGCATCGGCGCTATCGTACTCGGAGAATACGAAGAAGCGGTCGCTGTTATGCTGTTCTACACTGTCGGAGAATTCTTCCAGTCGATAGCCGTGAACAAGTCAAGAAGAAGCATATCTTCTCTTATCAAGACAAAGCCCGAAACAGCCGATGTACTGATTGACGGCGAATATATAACGGTCGACCCCGAAAACGTTGAAACAGGCAGTATAATAAGAGTAAAGCCCGGCGAAAAAATACCGCTTGACGGTATTGTCGAAAGCGGTAACACATCAATAGATACATCAGCCCTCACAGGCGAGAGCTTACCGAGAGATATAACTATCGGTGATGAAGTCCCCGCAGGTGCAATCAACATTTCGGGTGTTATCACGCTTAAAACAACACGTCAATTCACCGACAGCACGGTATACAAAATGCTTCAGATGGTTGAGTCCGCTGTTGAGAAAAAGACAAAGACGGAAAACTTCATCTCGGTATTTGCAAAATACTACACCCCAATAGTTGTACTTGCGGCAGTGATAATATCGCTTATCCCTCCCCTGTTCACCGGCTTTGATTTCGGAACGTGGGTACAAAGAGGTCTTATCTTCCTCGTAATCTCCTGCCCGTGCGCACTTGTCATTTCTGTTCCGCTCGGATACTTTGCAGGTATCGGCAAGGCTTCGTCAAAGGGCATACTTGTAAAAGGCAGTAACTACCTTGAAGCGATCTCAAAGGCTAAGGTCGTACTGTTCGATAAGACAGGCACGCTTACAAAAGGTCAGTTTGAGGTTACAAGAACAGAGCCTACAGGAATGAGCAAGGATGAGCTGTTGCGATATGCGGCTTATGCCGAGAGCAACTCCAACCACCCTATAGCCGTTTCGGTAAGAAAGGCATACGGTGCGGATATTGACCAGTCGCAGATCACCGAGTGTAGCGAGATAGCCGGCAAGGGCATCAAGGCTGTGATTTCGGGTGCGACAGTTCTCTGTGGTAACAGCAGACTTATGGCTGACTACAGCATAAACTGCCCCGAAGCAAACGGCACAGTGCTTTATGTGGCTGTAGACAATAAATATGCAGGTCTTATCGAAATCGCAGATATGCCTAAGGAACACTCGGCCAAAGCCGTAAAGATGCTTAAAAATCACGGTGTGAAGGTCGTAATGCTCACAGGCGACAATAAATCTGCGGCGGCTGCGGCGGCTGAAAAGCTCGGTATCACAGATTACTACGCAGAGCTTCTCCCCGAAAACAAGAGCGAAATTACGCTTAAGATGAAGTCGGAGCTTTCTGACAAGGAAAAGGTAATGTTTGTAGGCGACGGCATAAATGACGCACCCGTTATCGCATCAGCCGACATAGGCGTTGCAATGGGCGGCTCAGGCGCAGACAGTGCTATTGAAACTGCAGACTGCGTTCTTATGAAGGACGACCCGATGCAGCTTGCCGATGCATTTGCAATCAGCAAAAAAACAAACCGCATAGTTCTCCAGAATATCATATTTGCACTCGGTGTAAAGCTGATAATTCAGGTACTCGGCGTTTTAGGACTTGCTAATATGTGGGCGGCTGTTTTCGCAGATGTAGGCGTTTCGATAATCGCTATCTTCAATTCATTAAGACTTATGAGAAAGTAAATCTGAAATCAACACCTTCTGTATCCTGAAATGCAAGCACGGACACAGGAGGTGTTCTTTTAAATATATTGTCCGTTTTATCGTACAATCAGCCGGTTATAATTAATGTAACATCAAGAGATGATACGTTCTCTTGAAAAGAAATCAAACGTCTGACGGAGGTATAATTATGAGTGTATCAGTGGAAAAGAAAAAAATATCCGACATCCTGGATCTGATAAAGACAGGATTTGAAACGGGTGACTTTTCAGCATTTTTTTCTTCGTTTACTTTAGACGAAAACGATTCGAATGTAAACGAAAATTGTTTCTTCTCTCCCGAGAAAGACAAATACTATGAAGGCATCGATTCCGTAAAGGCGGCTTTCAAGGAAATAAGCGAGAATATAAAAAGCGGAAAGACTGTTTATTCCTGCAAAAAAATCGCAACAAGCGGATTTGCCGGAGTAAGAAGAAAAACCGATAAGACGCATTTATATGATTCGCTTATTCACACATCTTTGTTCTTCCCCGCAGATAAACCCGCACTGCTTCTTTCAACCAAAAAAGACGGCAAAAAATCAGAGCTGATACTTGACTTCTTCCCTTCCTTTCTTGGCAGTGATGAAGAATATAGCTGGTACGGCGGCAAAACAGATTGGGACGCAGACGCATTCAAAATATATTTACGCAAATCTACGGTTTTCAATTATTCCCTGCCCGATGATGACTTCCTTGAAGAGAAAAAGCTCAGCGACGAACAGATTGAAAACGCAGTAAACCGCTTTTTTGACGGAGAACCTTATGAAGAAATGTTTTACCCGCTTGATGATTACTTCAGAGAGAAGTATTCAAGACAGTACTCGGGAGATCTTGAGATATTTTCATTTGTGTCCGCTCTCCGCCATAACAACTTTGATTATGTGGACAAAAACATCTCGTACATCGACATAAACGATAAAGGAAGCTACAGCTCCTATCTGTACGAAACAACAGATAGTGATATAAAAGATCTTCTTTTTGAATACGGCGCAATTCGTAACGAGGATGATTATTGCAACGAAAAATACAAATTTGTTTATGATAACGATGCCGATGAAGTTCTGGTATTCAGTGAAGATTTTCAGAAAAAAGTATACAACAAGTACAAAAAAGTACATAAGCTAAGCGATAAGCTGATTTCCCGCATACTTGAGGCAGAAGGCGACATGGATGACGAAGACGAAGACGATGACATCGACTACGGTACAATCTATGACGAACTTGACACACTCGGGATCTCATCGGATGACGGAGAAATAGTATTCGGTGATGCCAACGGCGATCCGAGAGATATACTGGAAGAGCTTGGCTGGGAATGCGACTTTGAAGGCGAAACCAATCATTTTGGCTCATACGGTGTATATTTTATAAAATAACATAAAACATTTACCGCCCGTGTTTGCTCACTGCATTCACGGGCGGTATTCTTTACTTATTTTTTCTTCTGAGCTTTTTCCTTGTCAGCTCATAGCTCATATCGACAAGCATCCTGAGCTTTTCATCAGGTACGTTTTCATCAAGGGCGATCGTTATCCAGTTTTCCTTATTCATATGATACGCAGGATAAAAGCCCTGCTCCAGCCTAAGCGATCCGACAAGAATAGGGTCGCACTTGAGATTGACGACATCTATAATTTCCTGCCCGTCAAGCCCAAGCCTGCTTTCAGGCAGATCCATTATCATAGCAAACCACTTTTTCGTATCATTATGACGATACGCCTGAAAACCCGGATTCTTTTCAAACAATCTTTCGGCTGTAACGCCGTAATAGTCGGTTATGTATTTGTCAAGCTGTGAACGATTCATTACCGCTCCTTCTTTACCGTGTATATTCCGCCTGCACCGCAGGATACAGCACCGCTTATTTCAAGGTCGGCAAGTATCTCGCTGAGTTCCCCGAATGATAAGCTGCAGGCAGAAAGCAACGTATCAAGCGTTACTCCGTCACTGCTTGCGATGATGCCGAGAATTTCTGCGGCTCCCGATGCGTTTTCTGCGACTCCAGATGCGTTTTCTACGGTTTGTGCAATCTGTCCGCTCTGCTTTTCTTCCGTATCCGTTACCTGCTCTGCTTTACTCACGTCCGTGTTATCGGTTTCGGCAATCGGCGCTATTATCGGAATTCTTTCTTTTACTGCCGTGTCATTCAGCGTAGCAGGCTTTCCCGCTTTTTTCCGCTTTTTCAGCACATTTTCGGGAGTTACCCGGAAATAATCTATTTCCTTTTCCTTATCCTTGACACCGGTGATTTTAAAGCGTGGTGCGTCTGCCGCCTTCACCTTAGGCAGAGGCTTCTTCTCATCTTTTTTCGCAGGCTCAGGTTCCTTCGCTTCACAAACCGTCGGCAGATCCTCAGTAGGCGGCGTTTCCCTGACATCCTCGTGCATCACAAAGCTTGTCAGCTGTTCCTTATCAAGATATGTATCGTCGATTATGTCACGGTAAGTCGGATAAAACTCGTTGATAATATCATAAAAATCATAAACGGAATGCGCCCCGTCACGCAGAAATCTGATAACACGGCTGTATTTCTTATCCAGCGTATCGTCAGGTATAGTAAAGAACACCTCTCTGTCCTGCTCAAATGCGTGGTTTGCGGTGATAAGGCTTCCGCTTCCGTTGTAGCCGCCTATCACGACAGTACCCTTTGAAAGCCCTGAAATAATACGATTTCTGAATTTGAAATAATCGGAATTGCACGGCGTGTCCGGGAGAAGCTCCGACAGAATAAGTCCGCCGTTGTCGATTATGTTCTTTCTCAGCCCGAATGAATTATTCGGATAATCAATAGTTATTCCGCAGGCAAGCACAGCCACGGTCGGCTTGCTGTGACGGATGCTGTTGTTGTGCGCTATCCTGTCTATACCCAGTGCAAAGCCGCTTACAAGAACAATGTCGCTTCTCGCAAGATTGTAGCAGATGTTTTCCGCAAGCCTTATTGCATTGCCAAACGGCTTTCTGGGGCCTACTATCGACACCGCCAGCTTGCCCTGCAGGCAGTTTATATCTCCTGCAGTAAACAGCAGAACGGGCGGATCATATATATTCTTAAGCTGTTCGGGATAATTTCTGTCGTCAATTGTGACAATGCCGATATTATTCCCGGCGCAATAATCCATTATCACCTTCGAGCGTTCGAGTGACGCTCTGCGGACATACTCGTGACGGTTAGAAGGTATATGCGACATATCGCCGCTGCTGATATGCTCATACGCAAGTCTTGCATTACCGTATGCCTTTATCACCTCGTGAATTTTCGGGTTACCGCCGCCGAATATCTGCAACAGATAGATGTAATACTCCATAAAGCCCTCTAAAACTATCGCCGCAAGTATTACCTGCGGCGAATTCTGTCATTAACTGTTTTTCTTGTTATCCTCGTTACGAATCTGTACCCTTCTTATCTTGCCGCTGATAGTTTTGGGAAGCTCGTCAACGAACTCCACTATTCTCGGATATTTATAAGGCGCAGTGTTCTTCTTGACGTAGGTCTGAAGCTCTTTTTTAAGCTCATCGGACGGTTCATAGCCTCTTGCAAGAACGATTGTTGCCTTTACCACCTGACCTCTTATAGGATCGGGCGCACCCGTAACGGCACACTCTAGTACAGAGGGGTGTGCTATCAGAACGCTTTCAATCTCGAAAGGTCCAATACGGTAACCGCTTGCCTTGATAACATCATCATTTCTTCCGACATACCAGAAGTAGCCGTCCTCGTCCTTCCAAGCGGTATCGCCTGTATGATACAGCCCGTCGTGCCATGCCTGAGCGGTAAGTTCATCATCACGGTAATAGCCGTCAAAAAGACCGTCCTTGCCACGCTCGGCACGGACAACTATTTCACCGACTTCTCCGACAGGCACCGGATTTCCGTCATCATCGACAATGTCGACATCATAGAGCGGAGTAGGCTTGCCCATTGAGCCGGGCTTAGGTGTCATGCCTACAAGATTTGCAAGCAGTGCTGTCGATTCGGTCTGACCGAATGCCTCCATCAGCTTAAGGCCGGTAAACTCAAGCCACTTGTTATACACCTCAGGGTTGAGTGCCTCACCTGCAATAGCGGAATATTTAAGGCTCGAAAGATCGTAGTTTTCAAGCCCTTCCTTTATAAAGAAACGGAACATGGTGGGAGGCGCACAGAATGAGGTTATCTTATAGTTCTGCATTATCCTCAGCATATCGGTCGGTATGAATTTGTCAAAGTCATACACGAAGACGCACGCACCGAGCGACATCTGACCAAACAGCTTGCCCCAGGCGGCTTTTCCCCAGCCTGTATCGGATATTGTAAGATGAACGCCGTCAGAATCGACATTCTGCCAGTGTGCCGCCGTCTGAATATGTGCGAGTGCATATCTGTGATTATGAACAACCATCTTGGGATAGCCCGTAGTACCCGATGTGAAATATAACAGCATATGCTCCCTTGTATCTGTCTGCACACGCTCCATAGTTTCAGGCATTCCGGCAATTTCATCATCGAACGGGATCCAGCCGTCCCTGTGACCGTTTGCTATAAATTTAACAAGACCGTCAGCGTGGATCTCTTCCTGTGCCTCATCGACATACTCGGCTATATCGGGATTATAGCCGGTACAGACTATAGCTTTTACGCTTGCACGTTCAAAGCGATAGGTAAAGTCGTGCGTTGTCAGCAGATGCGTTGCGGGAATAGCAACCGCACCGAGCTTGATAAGAGCGATTATCGCAATCCAGAACTGGTAGTTCCTTTTCAGTACCAGCATTACCTTGTCGCCTTTTTTTATACCGTATGACTTGAAAAGATTTGCCGCCTGCGTTGACAGCTTTGAAAGCTGCGAATAGGAAAAATCGTGACGGTTTTCCTGAAGGTCGATGTGGATAAGCGCTCTCCTGTCGGGGTCGATTTCTCCGAACTTATCTATAATATCGTAACCGAAGTTATAGTTATCGGGACAGTCTATCTCGAACTTATTCAGTATCCCGTTCTCATCAAAGCCTTCTTTTACAAATCTCTTGTAGTAATTTTTAACCTGTTCCATATACTTTTCTTTCCGTTCCTTTGTTTATCAGATCAGTATCGCCAAGAACTTGCAGTCCTTGCCGTCAACGGCTATCATTCCGTGCGGATTCATGCTGTCGTAATAAATGCAATCGCCTTCACTTACCGTTTCAATATGATCACCTATCTGGAACTTCAACGTTCCCGATATTATATAGTCCATTTCCTGACCGTCGTGTACAGACAGGTGTATAGGCTTTTTCTGCTCATCCTCATCATAAGGAGCTGTTACCAGCAACGGCTCTATTTTCTTGTTTTTAAAAAGATAGGCAAGGTGCTGATAGGCAAATCTTTCCCGACGCTCAATCGGCAAGCCTTGATCCTTACGGACTATCGAATATGTATTGAGCTTAGGCGTAACACCTGTAAGAAGCTCTATAAGTTCGATGCCGAGTGCATCCGCCGCCTGATTCAGAAATGAAAGCGAAAAATCCTTTTCTCCGTTTTCAAGTGAAATATATTCGTCTGTAGTGACGTTTGTTTTGCTTGCCATTTCGCCGACAGATATATCAAGGTACTCTCTTGTGCTTTTCAGTCTGCCGGATACGTCTTTGATGTTATAATCCATAATGACCTCCGTAACGCCTTGTATTCCCTGTAAATATATAAAGCGTTATGCTTTATTAATTAAGTATACCAAATCACTGCAATAAAATCAATAGTTTTTTGGCAATTTCTCACTAAAATAATATAAAATCAAACTGTCAGTTTATCGGAAATTTTGCTGTAAAGAGTTATCGTTATGCCCTCGGTATCAAGAAGCTCTCTTACAGAGGTATAATCTCCGTGGTCTTTACGGCGCAATATAATATTCTTTGCGATCTCCTCCGTTATTCCCTCAACGCTCATCAGTTCGTTGACTGTAGCGGTATTGAGGTTTACCTTACGAGTACCGTAAGACTCGTTTTTAGTGTAATATCCCGATGAGGCAACATTAAACCGACTGCACAGTATCGTATATACTTCATCATCTACCGAGCTTATCTCTTTAAGCTGTAACATAGATGTAAACTTCCCGTGCTTTTCACGATAGTTTATAATATCGTGTGCCGTTTTTCGTCCTATGCCTTTTATCTGCATCAGAGTTTCAAAATCAACTGAATTGAGATCCGGTTTTTGCACATACGAATACGAGCTTTCATCGTATGAGGTTTCATCCACAGAGAACACCCATGCGTTATCACGCATCACTTTGTCGTTATAGTAATATAAAACAACAGTGAGCATTACGGTAAGGATAAGCACGCCTGCGGCAATTATTATTGCGTTGCGTACCTTCCCTTTCATAATACTCACTCCAAGCCGTTATTTTATTTTGTCCCCGAAAAGAACTTGCAAAAACCGCTCAGCCTGCATTCGCTGCAATTCGGTTTTGCCGCACTGCACACAAGCCGACCGTGCCACACAAGCCTGTGACACATCATCAATCTGTCGTCCGGCTTTATTATTGCAGCAAGCTGTTTTTCAACCTTCACCGCATCCTTTGTTCCATCGGTAAGACCCAGCCTTCCGCTCACTCTTATAACGTGTGTGTCACATACAAGAGCAGGCTTACCGTAGAGGTCGCCTACTATAAGATTAGCTGTCTTTCTTCCGACCCCGGGCAACTTTACAAGCTGTTCTATTGTATCGGGAATTTCACCGCCGAAATCATCACGGAGCATTCTGCACATCATAACAATATCGACAGCTTTTGTCTTATATAGTCCGCACGAATGTATATATTCCGCAACCTCATCAGGCTCTGCCGCCGCAAAGCTGTCAATATCGGGAAATTTTTCAAAAAGTGCGGGAGTAACCATATTTACTCGCTTATCGGTACACTGTGCCGAAAGCCTTGTCGCTATCAGAAGCTCATGCGGCTTTTTATAAACAAGAGCGCATTTCACGTCCGGATAGCACTCGGCAAGCCCGTCTATAACAAGCCCTGCTCTTTCCTTTTTGGTCATACAGTTCTCTTTTCTGATAATTATAACTATATATTATACTATATCTGCCCCGATGTCAAGTTTTGTCGCAAAATTTTTTCCGATACCGCAAAAACGCTTCAGTCAGTGCAATTCGGTACTGATTAAAAAGCAAATAAAAAAAATCCTCCGAAATTAATCGAAGGACTTTGGTGAGCCACCCGGGAATCGAACCCGGGACACCCTGCTTAAAAGGAGTTGATTATCATATCTAAATGGCTCTGATGTTTACGTTGCAAAATCTTTTTATTTTCAGCGAGATGTAGATACATCGTCGTAACTTGCAAGTCTGAGTGCCCCATAAGCAGACGGAGAGTTTCTAAATCTCCGCCGTCAACAAGATAGTTGGTCGCAAATGTATGTCTTAGGAGATGTGCGTGTAATCTTAAAATTCCGGTTTGCTTCTTAAGCTTTTGGAATACTTGTTTAACCGTATTTATCGTACATTTTTCTCCAAAGCGATTCACAAATACAGGTTCCGATTCGTTAGCCTCATTCCGATATTTGTGGATGTAAGTAGCCAATGAAGTTTTTGATAGTTCTCCTAATGGAACAAAACGTTGTTTATCTCCTTTACCGGTTACTATCATAAATCCACGTTCGAGGTAAACATTTCCGATTTGCAAATTGATAATTTCTCCTCGGCGCAACCCAGAATCGCACATTAGTATAACCCAACATCTATTGCGTTCTTCGAGCGCAGAATCACCGAATACGCTGACCAATGTATGTATTTCATCGTCATCCAGCGGAAGTTTTTCTGTTTTTCTTATCTTGGTAGCTTTTAGTTTTTTGCTAAAGTCAGGAAGCAGATCCTCTTCAATACAGTAATTGTAAAAAGCCTTTACTGCCCTGACTCTGCTGTTTATACTGCTGCTTTTCAATGGCTGTCCGTTACGTTTAACATAATCATGCTGAAGAAACGTACAGTACGATTTATAATTATCAACCGTAAGGCTATCAACGTTTTTATTTTCGCCCAACCAATTAAAAAATGCTGATAGGTTTTCATTGTACCAAATCAAAGTACGTTTACTATTGTTACGAAAAAGTTGTTCATTTATAAACATCTTGTATGCTTCATAAATAGTCACATTTTGGGGTTTCATATAGCAAGCTCTCCTTTTTTGAAAGTGATTTTGTGATAGAATTATATCATATTTTGTCGGGATTTACCATACAAATTTATTTAAAATTAATTGTCGCCACTGGCGTCAATTAAATATAAACTTATTGCACAGCTTGTCTGTGCATTTTTATTTGCCAAATATGGCGGAAAGGAATAAAAATGGATACAATCATTTATTTAAATGCAATAATCAAATTACACTTTGGCGGGCTTGCAATCTATGAATGTGAAAACGGATTTATAGGCTTCTGCGATGCAAGGTGCGGCGACATCGGAGATAATCCGATGATTACCGATAAATCAGAAATGATAAGCATTGACAGATTACCTTACAAGTGGCGTGAGAAAATAAAGGAGGAGTTGAAAAATGCCGAAAACTTATGATAAGAAAGCTTGGCTGGAACAGAAAGAATTGACCAAAGAAGAAAATTTAAAGATTATACAGAATATAGTCAATAACTTTAAAGAAGATCCTGAAAAAATTCTTGAATTTATTGATTTTCAGTCACGTTTTTATAATTACAGCACACGCAACACCATACTGATTTACGCTCAAAACCCAGGTGCATTATTCGTCGGCTCATTTTCCGCCATCAAAAAAGTTACAGATGAGCTTGCAAAAGAGCACAAACTTCCTAACGGAAAGCTGCCGTATTACGGAATAAAAAAAGGCGCAAAAGCCATTAAAATTTTTGTACCGCAAAAAATCACATACTTGAAAAACGAGAGCGGTGATTGGATTCAGCTGTCTAAAGCAGACAAGCAATTGCAACTGGAATATAAGAATGGCAACATTGAAAGCTACCAAAGGCTTGGATTTGGCATAGGAAATGTTTTCGACATATCGCAGACAAATTTACCGATTGAGTTATATCCGACCGTTATCAGCGAAGGGTTCGGAGAAGAAAGTGAAATACATAAACAATTTGCCGAGTATATAACGGATTTTTGCAAACAGCACAATATTGAAGTAAAGGATATGAACGAGGAAACGGTTACAATACGTGGACTTGCAAGAAATGACAATATTATAGAGCTTAATCCGCTTTTAAACGATACCGGAAGGCTTTCGACATTGCTCCATGAAGTTGGGCATGAATTGCTTCATTTTTCTGCTAACAGTAATAAGATGTCGATTGAACAGAAAGAAATCGAAGCTGATATTTTCAGTATGCTGATGTTACGAAGATACGGTTTTGAAATACCGGATAGCCGCAGTAAGCATTTCGTAGATAATTATCGTAGCCTGGATGATAAAGACGGAAAACTTCTGCAGGAATCATTTGACCGTGTAATGAAAGAATACAGTAAAACCGTTCAATTAATTTCAACTGAATTTGCTGCGGAGATGCAAGCAACTGAAGAAGTCAGCAATCAGATAACGATGGTTATGGGATGATTTTTAATTGTCGCCATTGGCGGCAATTAAATAGGCTGTCGTTCAGGCAGCCTGTGTATGAGAGCAACAGTGTAAAGCCGGTGCAATTCCGGCAGCTCTCAAGGAACGACAAGAGGTAGAAGAACGTTTTAAAGCGTGCTTATGATGGGAATTGTGATTATGTCGTTTCTTTTGCAACGGACAGTGATAGCTACACTGTAGGACGGAAAAGTAAGCCTGCCGTCCTTTCCCGTTGCTTTTAAATTTAAAAAGGCTTAAATTTAACAGCTGCTTTATGCAGCAGAAAGAGGTTTACCATGAGAAAAACAAAAATTATCGCAGTTGCAAATCAGAAAGGCGGTGTCGGCAAAACAACTACAGTTGTAAATATAGCTGCAAATCTTTCAAGAAACGGAATGAAGGTACTATGTATCGATCTTGACGGTCAGGGAAATCTGTCGGATTATCTAGGCTTTTCAGTTGAAAATGAAGAAATAGTAATAACTGACCTGCTTACCGCAGAAATGTCACGCAAGCTTTCAGATGAGGTCATAGAACAGGCAATCCTGACGAGCAAATCCGACAACGTTGATTACATTCCATCTGACATAACTCTTTCAACAGCGGATATGTTCCTTGCCACAGCAATAGGACGTGAAATGATACTCCGCAGGTTGCTTCTTCACAAAGTGTTTGACAGGTATGACTATATCCTGATAGATTGTCTGCCATCGCTCGGCGTACTGGTAGTAAACGCACTGGTAGCCGCAGACGGCGTTTTGATACCGGTGCAGACACAAAAATTTGCGCTCAACGGCATTGTTCAGTTTGAAGAAATAATGACACTTGCAAAAGAACTTAATCCTACGTTGACACTGTATGGAGTTATCGAAACAATGAACGATAACACACGAATGGCAAAGGCGGTTGATGAAGCGTTGACCGAAAGATACGGTAATCTCGTTTTCAACAGCCGTATATCAAAAAGCGTTATGGCGAGCAATAGTACCGCAGAACAAAGAGCAATGACTATAAATACAAAGCTCGGCAGTCAATATGCAGATCTTACAAACGAATTTATAGGAAGGTGCAAATAAAATGGCTTTTGATTTTTCCAATATTAAAGCAAAAGGAAAGCTCAACGGACTTTCCTTTTATTCCCCGGTATCAGATAACGATAGTGTGCATGAGATTCCATTAGATCTTATAGACAGCTTTGAAGGTCACCCATTTTCAGTTGTTGATAATGATGATATGGTACAGCTCACAGAAAGTGTAAAGCACAATGGCATCATGAATCCGGCTATAGTTCGTGAGAAAGGCAGCGGCAGATACGAACTGATAAGCGGTCACCGGCGCAAAAGAGCCTGTGAGCTTGCCGGGCTTAAAATACTCAAAGCGTATGTAAAGCAGTTAACGGATGAAGAAGCAACTATCATAATGGTTGACAGCAATCTTCAGCGAGAAAAGATATTGCCAAGCGAAAGAGCTTTTGCTTATAAAATGAAATATGAAGTACTTAAAAAAAGTGTTGGCAGACCCTCAACCGATAAATTGTCGCCAGTGGCGACAAAAAGCGGTCGTACTGATGAACAAATCGGAGATATGTTCGGAGAGAGTAAGGACACCGTTCGCAGATACATTCGGCTTACATATCTTATCAAAGAAATCCGTGATATGGTTGATGATGATAAGCTGTCAATCAGAGCCGCAGTTGAAATATCTTATATCCAACCGGCAAAACAAGCTATACTCGTACCGTTTATGCAGAAATATGATGTGACAATCAATAAAGCCGCCGAGCTCAGAGAATGGTCTGATAACGGCGGTTTAACGGATAACGAAACTGTCACTTCCCTTTTCACTGGAAAATCAGCAAAAAAGGAATCTTCTCATAAAACGCCGAATGCTATTAAATATAAGCAGATAAAATCGTACATTCCCGATTCCGTTCTTAAAGAAGACTATCAGAGTTATGTTATTAAGGCACTGCTTTTTTATAGGGACAACGGCGAAGATGTTTAAATGGACGATAAAACAATACATAAAAAGACAAATAAGAATAACATTTGACATTTACAGTCAAATATGATAGAATGGAGAAAATTATATGTTATGTAAATTGTTATCGACTATACCGCTCATTGTACTTACGGTAATAATTTTAATGAGGGTTATCAAAACCATTTATCGTTTATTAAAAAACAAAAATATTTTTGACAACACAGATGAAATAACCCGGTACTTTTACTTCTTTCCGTTTTTCATAATGTTATTTATGGTATTCGACTGTGTGAATTTATGGAAAATCATAATAGCTGTATCGGAAATATCTGCATATATCTTCTCACTCGTAGCCGTTTATACCAAAAAAAGAGGAGTTAAAGAGCCATTTGGTCGTTATAACAAAAATCTCTGTGATAAAATAATAATGCTTATAGTAATGGCGATTAGTTATAGCTTAATGTATTGGTTGAAATCGGGGTAAAAATGAAGGATTTATTTAGAAACTCATATAAAATTCAATGTTACATTGTTGAAGCAAAAAAATTAATAAAAATAAGCAATTATTCCCTTGTAAAACAAGGTTTAATAGTCTGTACATTAGTTGCTTTTGTCTTATTTTTTTGTTTCATTTTTTCCATCTCGTTAGATTCTAAAATTCTCTTGGCAGCATCAAGTATAATAACTTTGACAGGTGGATTATGTGTATATACAGATTTTCTCATTTCTTTAAGAGGCTTTATGGGAATTTCTTTGCTGATTTCAACAACTTCAGGTATTTTTGCTTACGTTGTTTGTTACGATCAGAACAATGATTTATTAACCTACAGTGCTTTTTTTGTAACTGTTGGCGTGTTTTGGTTTATGATCAGTTTAGTTGCTAACAATAAAATTGCTAAAACTGCTAATGAAGTTTTTTCGATTTTCTTCGGATTAATAGTGGTAATTAAAGATACAATTCTCGACTTTCTTCCTGAAGAATTAAACATCGATCAATATATAAATTTCGCAGAATCGGGTTATAGTGACGCCCAAGTAATCAAAATGCTCATTGATGTAATAGCAACTCCTCTATTGGTGATAAATGCTATTGCAATGATTCTTTGTGTTTTAAAAGAACACTGGATAGAGCAATACAATGACGGTAAAGATTTGAAATAAAAGTTAAATTGTCGCCAACGGCGGCAATTTTCTTTTGCCCGAACAGAACTTTCAACAGTTGTGACAATTACCAATATAATGGATTAAGATTTGTTTGTATTTTCGCTGATAATATGTTTACTATCAAATCAAAATATGATATACTAAGGATAGTAAATACTGCGAAAGAAGAAAAGGAGGACACCCGAATGAAAAGAACCCACACTACCCTTCTCGCAACAATAACCCTTATCAGCGTAATACTGACCAGTGCTTGCACAGCAGGCAGTGCAAACAGCACAACGTCCTCCGTACCCGAAACGGCAGTGACAACTACCGCTCCGGCAGTGACGGGAACAGTGATGGATAGGATTGACGAGCCGAAAGCAGAAACAACTACTGCTCAGACCACTACAGCTGTCACCACAAAGCCACAGGAAACAAAAAGTGCTGAAACTACCACTACCACCACAAAAGCGGTAACAACGGTAAAGCCAAAGCCGGAAACGACAACAACCGCCGCTACTACAAAGCCCGCTCCCGAATGGACCGAGGAAAAGGTAAGTGCCACAAAGTATGTCAACACAGACTGCTACAGCAGAAAGAAAGCTGTACTCGGCGCTGACACAGTTAAGCTGTACAATGTAAACGATAAGGTTACTGTAACAGCCAAGACTAATACAGGCTACTTCAAACTTTCTGACGGTAGCTTTATACACGGTGACTATCTGAGCGACAGCAAGATTGTTATACAGACTACAACAACCACAAAGAAAGCTGAAGCACCTAAGCCTTCACAGACAACAACGAAGAAACAGGAAAGCAAGCCGAAGTCAATATATGAGTATCCGTTTGACATTGAAGCAATTAAACAGGTTATAGTAAATGACGCTGTAAACAATTACGGACTCATAAATGATGATGATCCGAGCTGGGTGCCGGAGGGTAGTTCGTGGTTCACTCCGCTTGTTATCTGTTGTGATTTGCACCCAAATGTAGTTAAACGAGATGTTGAGAGCTTTGCAAAGGATAACATTAAAGGATTTATGAAAAAAGGCGATTACTTCAAAATCTACATTCGTGATATATCCGAAGATATGGATATACGAGATGAAAACGGAAAGCTGACAAAAGCATACGCTATATACTTCTTAAGAAGCCAAGCCGGTGACGATGGCAATCCCGAATATCCGTAAAAAATAAAAACTTAATATACTTCAAGAGCTTTGATTTTTCAAGGCTCTTTTTCTTTTTATGATATTATTAAAGCAGTTTGACAAACTTTAAAATTCAAGATATAATAAGGAGCGTAAATATGAAACTTGTATTTTATTCAATTCTTGTACCGAATACGGTTTATTGGATTACTTATTTTGTGATATGTGAGGTATTAAAAATGGATTCCTTAGTTGGTGCTATCATCGGTTCAGCTGCAACGATATTCGCCGGTATATTAGGTTTGATAGGCGTTTGTATAAGTAACGGAAGAAAAAGCAAAAAATTGAATGACAATCTTGTTAAATTACAGGATTGCCAAATAGGAGTAAAAGACGGTGAGCTCTCTATAGCAAACCGGCTCGGTGTAACAAACGGAGAAGGAACAAATCTTACTACACAACATAAAACACTCATGGAAGATCACACAGATATTAAAAAAATCTTAAATGAAGAAATCAAGAAAAGCATTAATAGCGTTGCTGATAGTGCAAAGGATACATACAATTTCATTATGAACGAGAGCAATATGAAGAAACAAAGAGAACAGCTATTGGAGAACAATGATAACAGGTGGTCGCAAGCCATTGATGATTTAACGTTGTTTAAAAATATATTAGAAGAAAAGAATCAACTGATTGCTAATTTGTATCAAGAAAAATATGAGTTAAGAGAAGCAAATCGAGAACTTCATAAAGTTATTAAGACACAAACCCGACAGATAGAAGAACTGAACGCTAAACTTTATCCAGATGCTTCACAAAACTACTCCCAAGAACAGGGAATGTACCCGACACTTTAATTATATAGATTTGAGCGACTGATTTCAGCCGCTTTTTCTTTTTCTGATAGTCAATTGAATATGAAAACTCAAAGCAGTCTGCACCCGTAAGACTGCTTTTTTATATATACAAATACAAACCAAGAAAGGAAATCAGTATGAAAAACAAATTCAAAAAGCTGACAAGCTTGCTTTTGGCAAGCATTATGATGTTGGTAGCACTTCCTATTCGGACATTAGCGGCTGAGTGGGGTAAGGGCGATACCGTGTATGCGGCAATGATAGGTGATTTTGTCGGTTCTGACGGTAAGCCTTACGCCGATAAGTACAATTACGACTACATCTACTATAAGTCGGACGGTAGCATAGGAAAAGCAACTCGTTATGCTTCTACTCACGCAAAGTTAGGCGTAAGTAAGAACGGCATTATTCAGCCCGCTATATGTATTGAAGCCGGTGTTGCATATAACACAGGAAGTTCTTATGTAGGTGAAGGTAACAATAATACCTATTTAATGAATCTTCCCTATGCAATCCGCAGAGATTTAAAAATCGCTCTTTTATGCGGTTTTAACAGCGATACAAAATCATCACCTGTAGCAAATACAAATCTTGATGACTTTTGGTTCGCTACACAGGCAGTATCGTGGGAAATTCAGCAAGGTCTGCGTACAGAATACGGTAAAAGTGACCTGGCTGTTAATTCAATTATTCCTAATACACCTAAAACAGCTTATTACGACCAGTTAAAAGGCAGACCTGCCGAAAAGTGCTATGAGTACATTCTCGGTAAGATGAAAAGCTATTCACTTATACCGAGTTTTACCCGTGATACAAAATCAAATGCACAGACTCATGTTTTGAGATACAATTCAACAACAAAAAAATATAGCGTAACGCTGACTGATAACAACAACAGCGGTATGCCTGCAAGTGCTTTCAATATTTCGGGAGTTACTGTTACAAAGAGTGGTAATAAGTACACCTTCAGCACAACGACCAAAATTAGCGGTACAAAGGCTTGTACATATAAAGCTAACCGCACAAGCGGAGATCAGCTCGTTATATGGAAATCGGGCAATGGTTCTCAGACTATGGCGGCGGGTATTGATGACCCTGTGCAGTTCTACGCAAATTTTAAGACCGAAAGCACAGGCACGGCTCAGATCAAGAAAGTCTGGGAACACAATCACGATGCTTCAAGCACGAAAGCCGATAACAGCGACATCTATTTCATGATAAAGAACAGCTCGGGTTCGCCCGTGAAGGCTACAGGCAAGGCAGGCTCGTATACCTACTCTACAAGCGGTTCCGTGAGCCAGTTCAAATTAAATTCAAGTAACACTTTTTTAGTAAAATCGTTACCTGCAGGAACGTATACCGTTACAGAACACGGAAAGAATTCGGACGGCTCGATACCCTATTACACCCGTACAGGCGGTGTCAGCAAGACGGTAACAGTAACGGCGGGCGGCACAGGAACGGTAACGTTCACGAATACAAGAAATACCGGAACGGGCGAAGTAATAAAAACTTGGGTGGATACAAACGGTAACGCAATATCCGCAAACGCAAAAAATCAGCAGATATATTTCCGTATCAAGAACGCAGACGGCAAATATATCACCGTCAGCGGCTCGAAGTACAGCGGCTCATATACGTTTACAGGAACATCGACTAAAGCTACATCGCTGTATGTTAATCCCGGTACAGGTACTTTCACTGTTTCCGACCTTCCGACCGGAAAGTACACCGTGTATGAGTATGGCTCTCCGGAGGGCTATTCGGTTAACAAAGCATATCAGACAATTACCATCTCAAGAGATAAAACATCGTCCGTGTCTTTCGTAAACAGCGAGGATAGCGGTACGGCTCAGATAAAGAAGGTATGGCTTTCTGATACTACATTGACCGCTACTCAGATAGCAAACCTCGAAAAGAATGTTTACTTTACTGTCAAGGACGCTAATGGTAAGTATATCAAGGTTACAGGCTCGGCAGGAGCGTATGTTTATGCCGGCACTCAGACTTCCGCAAATAATATGAAACTCAGAGGCAGTAAGTTTAATGTAAGCAAGCTACCGTTGGGAACATACAGTGTGACCGAAATCAATAACGCAAGCGGTTACAATCCGAAAACGCAGACAAAGACGGTCACAATTGCCAATAAGGGCGAAACAAAAAGCGTATCTTTTACAAACAAATCAACACCTGTTGTTGTTATAAGAAAGCATTTCTCCGATGAGAACAATCTGACAGAAGCACAGCTCAAAGAACAGTATGCTAAGGTTACTGTAAATCTGCAGGTGCTTGGCTTCGGCGGAAGTGTTTCCTCGAATCCGCCTGCAGGCTACTATGTAGAATTTACGGGTTCAAACGGTAATTATATATACAAGGGATTATCGTCAACAAAAACGTCTGCGGCTAACCTAAAACTGAATGACAATGGCGAAATGACTATCTCATTCGGTACCAACACAGCTCCGTACTACTTAGCTGTTATTGAAACCTACAGCGGAACAGAGTACGATATTGATAACCGGGACCAGCGTATTGACCTTGGTGACGGTGATCCGAATGCTGTAATAAATCTTGATGACATTGAGCTTGACAATCAGCTTAAGACCGGATCTGTACAGGTCGACAAAGAGTTCCTTAATGAAAACGGCGCCGTTGAGAACATCACCGATGAACAGCTTGCCGAAGTATCGTTCAAGATAATGCACAACGGCAAATATCTCACCTTTACAGGCTCAAACGGCAGTTATACTTATAAAGGCGAGAACAATACAGGCACGTCACTCAAGCTTAATACAAGCACATATAACTTCATAGCAAGCGGACTTCCCGCAAGAGAGCAGTACACGGTCACTGAGGTCAGCGGCGCTACAGGCTACAGCTTCTCTATCGACCCCGTTACGTTTGAAGTAACACCTAACGGCACAGTAAAGAAAGTATTTACGAACAAGGCAATGACGGGTACGATAAGTATTGTTAAGCACAGTGCAGACGGCGTTCTTTCCGGCTGGCAGTTCCGTGTTACAGGCACAGCCAAGACCGGACAGAGTTATGACAAGACCTTTACTACCGATGCAAAGGGTACAATCACAATCAGTAATATCCGTATCGGTGATTATAAGGTTACAGAGGTCAAGACCGGAAAGACAGTCGGTTATATTACCGAGAACAGCAAAGACCTTGAGGTTAAGACCGATACTGTAACAACAGTCAATATCGAGAACAAGCCGTATGCGAATATCGTTATCAACAAGGTTGACAGCGTAAAAGGCACTGCTCTGAGCGGTGCGACATTCGGCATTTACACAGATGCTGAATGTGAAATTCCTGCACAAGCATATACATCGGCTACAGATGATACTCTGACAGACGCAGAAATCACAGAAAGTGCGACAGGCAAGTATACTTGCAATTATCTCCCTATAAGCAGTGCAACAGGTACAACATACTATGTCAAGGAGCTTACAGCTCCCGAACATTACGCTATTGACACAGACGTACACCCGGTAACGCTTAAAACGGCAAATTCAACCGTAGCAGTATCAAACAACGCTACATCGAAATTCTATGAAACGCCTTTAGGCTCGGTCAGAACGACAAAGGTTGACGCAGATCATCCCGATGTACTTCTGAGCGGCGCTGAATTTACTGTATATCAGTCTGATAAGGCTACTGTATACGGCTCGCTCACAGAAACATCAAAGGGTACATATCAGCTTGACGAAATCCCGGCAGGCACATACTACCTCAAGGAAACAAAAGCACCGAAGTATTACAATATCGACAACACATTCTATCAGTTCACAATTTCTGACGCAGGCAAGGTTGTCGATGTGTCAATCAACGGCAACGACAAGTTCCCCAATGCTCCGCAGAAGGGCGATATAAAGATAGTCAAGAGAAGTGCAGACGGTGTTCTTTCCGGTTGGAAGTTTGAAGTTTCCGGCACGGCTCTTAACGGCACACCCGTAGCAACCAAGACATACACAACAGACGCAAAGGGCGAAATCAATATATCAAACCTCCTTATCGGTACTTATACCGTAAAGGAAGTAAAGGACGGCAAGACAGTCGGATATATCACACCTGCAAATCAGGCGATTGAAGTAAAGAGCAATGCAACTACTACTGCAACGTTTGAAAACAAGCCTTTCGGTCACATTGTTATCAACAAGATTGACGCAAAGACCGGCGAAAAGGTAACAGGTGCAACATTCGGTATCTATACCGACAGCACTTGCAAGACAGTAGCAAAGGCGTATAAGTCGGACACTGACAGCACACTTGTAAATGCAGAGATTATCGAAACAGCTACAGGAGTGTACACTTGCAACAACTTACCTATAAGCAGTGCAACAGGTACAACATACTATGTCAAGGAGCTTACAGCTCCCGAAGGCTACTATCTTGACACAGACGTACACCCGGTAACGCTTAAAACGGCAAACGCTACTGTATCGGTTAGCAATGAAATCGGAAAATCCGACTTCAACGAATATCCTTACGGTCACGGTGCTGTAACCAAAGATTGGAAACTTGACAATAGTACAGCAAATATGACAGCCGATGAAATCGCAGAGCTGAAGGCAGAGCTTGAAAAGAGCCTGTATTTCGCTGTAAAGGACAGCAACGGCAAGTACATCACAGCTACAGGTGCAGACGGCGTATACACATATAACGGCGAAAGCACATCGGAATTCAGATATACTCTGAAGAACAGTACCTTTACAATCGCAGAACTGCCTACAGGTGACTACACTGTGACTGAGTACAACAATGCAAGGGACTACAGTCCGAAACAGCAGACTCAAAAAATCAAAGTAGTCAGAAATCAGACAGCAAAGGCAACGTTTGTAAATGAGCGTGATACAGGCAACGCAAGTATCGTAAAGAAATGGACAAATCCCAACGGGCTGACAACAGCTCAGAAGGCAGAGCTTGAAAAGAATGTGTACTTCACCGTAAAGAACGCTGACGGTGCATACTTAAATGCGGTATCAAAGAACGGCAAGTATGTATATAACGGCAGTCAGACAGCTGAAGCACGCTTTATGCTGACAAACGGCAAGTTTGAGCTTACAGAGTTGCCGACAGGCAAGTACACGATAACCGAAATCAGCAACGCTGAGGGTTATCTGCCCAAGACGCAGGTCAAGACGATCACGGTAACTAAGGACGCAACTGCAAGTGCAGAGTTTGTCAATAAGGTCATTGTCGGCAATGTCACATTGACAAAGGTCGATGAGGACTATCCCGAAAACAAATTAACAGGTGCTGTATTTACAGTTTACAAGAGCGATAAGAAAACCGTAGTCGGCACAATGAAAGAAACCGAAACAGGCGTGTACAGCCTTGAGGGACTTGTATACGGTGACTACTATGTACAGGAAACAAAGGCTCCCGAATATTTCGTCCGTGATGTGAATTTCTATTATTTCGAAATTGTAAATGACGGCGAAACCGTAGAAGTTTCCAACGATGAGCTTGGCAAGGGTACGTTTATCAACTCGCCTCAGAAGGGTGAAATCAAGATTGTAAAGACTTCATATGACAATAAGGTCGAAGGAATACATTTTGAGGTAACCGGAAAGACATACACAGGTCAGACTTTCAAGAAAACATACACAACCGACAAGAACGGTATAATCCGCATTAACGATTTAAGAGCCGGTGAGTATACCATACACGAAGTTAAGGATGAAGCGTCAGCAGGCTATCTTTTGCCCGCAGATAAACAGTTAACAATTGACCGTGACGGTGTAATGGCTGTTGCAGAAATGTACAACGACAGAATACCGGAGAATCCCCCGACAGGTGCAAGCGAGGACAGCTTTACGCAGACGGCAGTTATTATCATTTCAATGGTAATGATGAGTGCGGCGGTTGTGCTTGTGTTCCCGCTATCGAAGCGTAAGAGAAAACGCTAAGCAGCATTTAATATTTTATTGTCACCGGGCGGCAGAGAAGCTCTGCCGCTTATAATATGATTTTCATTTTTCTTCAAGTACAGAATTATAACGAAAGGATGTGATTCCCATGCAGATATAAATTGTCGCCACTGGCGACAATAAAAATCAACATATTTGTCAGAGCGTTAACCGCTCTTATTTTTTTATCTGAAAGGAATATTATTATGAAAAAAGCAAAAGTGCTTGCAACATTTCTTGTTGCGCTTATAACCGTAACAGCTCTCTCAACTGTATGCTTTGCTGCCGGAAGTGCCGACGTAGCCGGTGCCATTACAAGTACATGGGACGGCATGAAAGGTCAGATTAAGACAATCGTAAATGATGTGGTGTTCCCTATACTCGATGGCGTACTCGGTATTTTGTTAATTGTATTCATTACAAAAAGTGCTATTTCCTATAAGCGTAACGGCGAATTTGATATAATAGCACCGGCTGTATGCCTGGGTGGATTGCTATTTGTTCTTACTGCACCCCTTTATATTTGGAACATCATTCCGTGGTAATACTTGCAGCAGTATTAAATAATTCAATATTGAAAAAAGGCTTTTGGGTATAATAGCTCACAAGCCTTTTTCCTTTTTGAAACAGAAAGGAGTCAGAAATGACAAAATACAGACGTATTACCGAAGAACAGCGAACAATCGCAAATTCAACGGATCTGTACAGTTTTCTCACGTCACATGGCGAACAATTACAAAGACATGGCAGCGGATATAAGCTTGTATATACTGAAAACGGACAGAAGCATGACAGTATAACCATTAACGGAAATCAGTGGTATGATCATAAAAATCAGATTGGTGGCGGTGCTATAAAATTTGTCGAGAATTATTACGGTTCTTCTTATCCTGAAGCTGTAGAAATGCTATTAGGGTTTTCATCAGTTCCTTCATCAAATATAACACGAGTATCAAATGTTAATACGCAATTACCGATTAGAAAGGAATTTAAGTTACCGAAAGCCAACAGCGATATGAAACGAGTTTTTGCATACCTAACAAAAACCCGGCACATATCAGGCGACATTGTTTCTTTTTTTGCTCATAAGAAGATGATCTATGAAAGTCTTGAATATTACAACGATAAAACTACAGGTGAACAAAAAGAAGCGCACAATGTTGTGTTTCTCGGCAGAGATAAGGAGGGTACTGCCAAGCAGGCTAATAAACGCTCGATTGCCACATACGGCAAAAGTTTTCGCATGACAGTCTCCGGATCTGATACTAATTTCAGTTTTTGCCATATCGGCACTGATGATATGATATTAGTCTTCGAAGCACCGATAGATATGTTGTCATTTATAACGTTATATCCGGCTGATTGGCAAAAGCATAGCTATATAGCTCTTGACGGTATTTCAGAGCGTTCGCTTCTTCAGGCGTTGTCAGACTATCCTCATCTTCAGCATGTAGTTTTATGTACGGACAACGATGAAGGCGGAATAGACGCTGCCGAACGAATACGAGATATACTTTATTCAAAAGGCTATCAGCATATCGGACGGGCAACTTCACAGGCAAAAGACTGGAACGAAGACCTTAAACATAATTATGGCGAAGAATATATTCCGGCAAATGTTCACCCGCTGAAAAATGCTGTTGCTAATGTTGTAGATGAAATCGAGCCGCAAAATGATACATTATCACCCGGATTTGAAGATTTGCTTGCAGAAGGACTGTATACCGATATAGCCGCTCTTGCACTGGATCATAGTGTTCAAACACTGAAACTTGATGATTCGACGATTGACTATACCGCTATGTATGAAAAACTAGCCAATCGTATCAATAAAGATTTCAGAGCATATAGAGAAAAAGGTAAGCCGCAAACAAAAATCGAGCAATTGACCGAACAAATTAAATGTGCATTTAAAATAGGAGAAACCGACACGTGTAAAAGCGTTGCAAAACGTTTCTATGAAATAGCGCAAACAGCAGTATCGATTGAAGCAAGCATGACTCTTGAAATGCAACAGGCACAATCGGAAATCATTGCTGAAACTGCCGTTATGACGATGGGAGGTTGATAATATGCAACAGTATGTATTTATAGTTATTATAGCAATTGTCTTTTTGGCTATGATAATATTCGCTGTTATAGGGAAGAATTACAGCCTTGACAAAATCAAGGCTCGCAAGGTCGGTAACGGACAGCACGGAACCGCTCACTGGGCGGAACACAAGGAAATTTCACAAAACTTTTCAATTCTAAAATATGAGCCGCAATTATGGCGTATGGGTGCTTGCAGACCAACAATTGACGGAACAATAGTCGGTTTTGAAAAAAAGGGGAAAGATACATACGCATTGATTGATACAAGTGATGTACATACATTGATGATTGCAGCTGCAGGAACAGGTAAAACCACATTCTTTCTTGAACCTAACATTGAATACTGCTGTGCGGCAGGTATGAGTTTTATAAGTACTGATACAAAAGGAGATATATACAGAAATTGCGGTTATGTAGCCGCAAAACGTTACGGTTATAAAATATCAGTGATAGATCTGCGGAATCCGCTTAAATCAGATGGATTTAATCTGTTACATCTTGTAAAAAAATATATGGAAGAACACAAGAATAATCCTTTGAATATCAGCGCAAAAGCCAAATCAGAGCGATACGCAAAAATCGTTGCCGACAGTATAATTGCCGCCGATGGCGACAAATACGGAGCAAACACATACTTCTATGATGCTGCAAAGGGATTAATAGCAGCCCTGATTCTGATTATTGCCGAATACGGAAATGACAAAGAATGTCATATAGTGTCCGTGCTGAAACTGATGATAGAGTTGTTAGAAGCAAAACCACAGAAAAAGTCACAACTTAAATCGGAAACATACTTTGCTGATCTGATTAAATTGCTACCGCCGGAACATAAAGCAAGATGGTTATCAGGTGCGGCGATTAACAATGCAGATCAAGCAGCACTCTCGGTCATCTCTACTGCCCTGTCACGTTTAAATTCACTCATTGACACAGAAACCGAACAGATTTTATGCTTTAACACAGCAATCGATACTGAAACACTCTGTAAAGAAAAATGTGCTGTATTTATTGTACTTCCCGAAGAAGACAGAACAAAGTATGTAATTGCTAATCTGATTATAGAACAAATCAGCCGAGAAATATACCATATTGCCGATGAAAACGGCGGTCATTTAGATAAACGTATAATGATATATTTCGAGGAGTTTGGTACAATGCCGCCAATAAGCGGAGTTGAAGCAATGTTCTCCGCCCTGCGCTCACGTTCAGTGTCTATCGTTGCAATTATACAATCTTTCGCACAACTTGAAAAAAACTATGGAAAGCAAGGGTCTGAAATCATCGTTGATAACACACAACTAATGCTGTTTGGCGGTTTTGCTCCCGGTAGTTCTTCTGCCGAAAAGCTATCAAAAGACCTCGGGAAGCAGACTATTCTGACAGGTAGTATTTCTAAAGGCAACGGAGGCAAAAACAGCGGTCACCAATCTCAGCAATTACAGATGACGGGACGAGAATTAATTACAGCCGATGAGCTGAAGTGCTTGCCAAAAGGAACATTTATTTGTACTAAAACAGGAATGTCGCCGTTCAAAGTGCAGCTTCTGTTTTACGAAAAACTTGGCATACGCTACGATGAAAAGCTGAACGCTGAGATTAAAGAGGTTAAAACAGTATATTATGCTGATCGAAAATCGATTAGCAAAGTAATTAAAAAACAGCATATCGATGAGCAGGAGAATGAAATGAATAAAGAAGAAAATGTAAGCGATATTAACGAGCTTATAACCGATTACTCGCTTGAAGAAGATGATATTTTCACAGAAACTCCTTCAAGCAAAAAAATGATACGAACATAAGGAGGGTTTAAGTATGGGCTGGCTATTTGACGTACTCGGAATTTCAGTTGATGGATTCGTTTCAAGCATATTTAATGGTATTATTAACTGGATTTATGAAGTTATTTTCAGTGTTATAAAAGTTGTTTTCACCAAGATAAATGAAACCGGATCTGATCTGTTTCGCCTTCCTTGGGTTCAATCACTTGTTAATTTCTTCTACATACTCGGCTGGGCGTTATTTGCAATCGGATTAGTTGTATCAATATCGGATATGGTTATCGAATACAGCAACGGCAAAGGCGACGTAAAGACAACTGCTATAAATTGGTTAAAAGCGGTTTTGGCAGTAAGTCTATTTACTATATTGCCGGAACGTTTATATAATTTTGCAGTATATACTCAAGATTCTGTTTCCCGTTCAATAATTGATCAGGTAACCGATGAGAATTATTATCATCATCTTGTAGAATTTAACGTCAATTTTGTTAATGTGATATTCATTTTAATGATATTGTACGCAACCGTGAAGGTGTTCTTTGCTAACGTTAAAAGAGGCGGTATATTACTTACTCTTATCGGCGTTGGCTCGTTGTATATGCTTAATCTCCCGCGAGGCTACAGTGATGGATTCAATGGTTGGATAAAGCAAGTTATAGCATTATGCTTTACGTCATTTATGCAAACTACGCTTTTCTTTACCGGGTTAATTACAATTCAAAGCGATTGGCTCATAGGTACGTGTCTTATCCTGTCTGCTACAGAAGTCCCACGTATAGCTGACAGATTCGGATTAGATACGTCTATTCGCGGAAATATGATGGCTGTTTCAATGACAGCTAATACGGCATTAAACGGCATGAGATTTATTCGTGCAGTTGCAAAGTAGGTGAAGCAATGAAAAATTATTTGTACCCAAAGAACCTCAAATCGAAAACAAAAATTCTCAAATGGCAGGCACGAGATTTTATTGTTATTGTATTTTTCTCTATAATATGTGTTACGATTCTCGCAAACACATTAAGAGCCGAGCAATTTGTTTTTTTGTTTGTGTATGCCATATTAACGATCGTGACAGAGGAAGATCGTACATTATGCAGCTATGTAACGATTGCTGCAAAGCACTTTTTGTTAGAGCAACAAAAATATCTATGGAAGTGAGGATAATATGAAAATTAAAACGAAAAAGAAAACCGTTCAACAGCTTTTAGGCCTTGAAACTTTCGGCAAATACGGTTTGATAGCCGGAAAAGCCGAGTATGTAGTTTTTTCGATACTACCGTCTAACATTGCCGTTATGTCTTTGGAATCAGTACAAATTAAGATCGAAAAATTAATGGATCTTCTTACTGCTTTTCCAAATATACAGATTTTCTGCACCGATGGCTGCGAATGTTTTGACAACAACAAAATATTTATAAGCACTCGTATAGACGACGAAGAAAATAACGCTGTTCGTGAATTGCTCACTAAAGATCTCGAACATATGGAAAGTATACAAAGCGAATTGTCGAACTCACGACAGTTTTATCTTGTATACAGATTTCGCAATCAATCTAAAGATCTCGTCGGAACGATTGTATCCCGGCTGGAAAAGTGTATGAGCGAATACGATTTTGTTTGCAAACGGCTTGAAAAATCAGATTTAAAACAATTTTTAGCTGTATATTTCGGCATATCATCATATGGTGCTGAAATTGCAGATGTGGAGGGAGCAACAAATGAAAATATGTAATAAAAAAGCGGTTGAGTTGACGCCTGAGCAGGAAGAAGAAATACGCATTCAATCATACTTTGACCGCATTACGCCGTCCGTACTCAGATTTTATCCCGATTATTATATATGCGGCAATAATTATTGCTCTGTGTGGGCAATCAGAGAATATGCGCCGAAAACGCAGGAACAGGCAATCTTGTCACATATTGCAGACCACGAAAATGTTACGCTGAAGATATATAATCGCCCGGTTTCAGCGGCTGAACAAAATCAGATTATAGAACACGCCGACAGAAAGAATAACGCTCAGAAGAACACAACGACCAAGCTTGCTGAAGCCATAGACGCTGAGAGCAATCTAAGCGATATGGTGGAAATGCTCACAGACATACGTCGAAATAATGAATCAATGGTCCATACCTCGGTGTTCATTCAATTGAAATCTTCTTCAAAGGAACGGCTGACTGAGCTTCAGGCTGATATTTCAATGGAATTGATACGTTCCAAAATCAGTTACGACAGGCTGTTATTACAGCAAAAAGAAGGATTTATTGCAACCCTTCCTTTCGGCAGAGATATGTTCGGAAACTTATTCGAACGGGTTATGCCAATTAGCTCAGCAGCTAATCTATATCCACTGAATTACAGTGGTAAAACCGACGAGAAGGGGCTGTACATCGGAAAAGATAAATACGGCAGCAGTATATGCGTTGATTTTGATGTCAGAAGTGACGATAAAACCAATTCCAACATTGTAATTCTCGGTAATGCAGGTGAAGGCAAATCTTTTCTATTAAAGCTTATCCTTACCAACCTGAGAGAATCCGGATTTGATATACTGAACATCGATCCCAATGTAGAATATGTAGAGCTGACAAATAATCTCGGCGGTGTAAATATTGATCTTATGGGCGGCAAATATACGATAAATCCTCTTGAACCCACTCCATGGGCAACTGATGATAATCAAACTATGCTTGAGGTCGAGGCATTCAGTAAAACCTCTGCACTGTCACAACATATATCATACCTCAAGGATTTTTTCCGTTGTTACAAAGATTTTTCTGACGCAGCTATAGATACGCTTGAAATAATGCTCGGAAAACTTTATGCTGAATTCAACATATTTGAAAACACCAATCTTGATAAAATACCTCACAACAAGTTTCCGTTACTCACAGACTTATATGCGGTTATCGAAGAAGAATACAATAAATGTGAAAAAGGCAAGAAAGCATTATATCGTTCCGATACACTTCAGGATCTGCTCTTAGGTTTAAATTCGTTATGCCGTGGTGCTGAAAGTAAGTATTTTAACGGTCATACTAATATAAAAGACGGCAAGATGATTAACTTTCTGATCCGTGGTATTATGGATACAAACGCAAAGCTCCGTGACACTATACTGTTCAATCTGCTGTCTTACATTCAGAACCGGTTACTTACAAAAGGACGTACTTTTGCCGGAGTTGATGAATTGCATTTATTTCTTAACAATCTGACAACAGTAAAATATCTGAGAGCCATCATGAAGCAGGATCGAAAAATGGATTCCGGTCTGATTATCGCTTCTCAAAATGTAGAGGATCTTACTTTGCCGGGAATAAAAGAATACACCAAACCTTTATTATCGATACCCACTCATCAATTCTTCTTCTATCCCGGTATAGTATCATCCGAAAACTTTATAGATACGCTTCAGCTTGATCCGGCAGAATACAAACTGATAAACAAACCGTCACGTTCACATTGTCTGTATCGTTGCGGCAATGAACGTTATTTGTTGAAAGTCATTGCGCCGCCGTACAAGGCGGCTCTTTTCGGTACTGGAGGCGGTAGATAATGGCTGTCAGTGTAATCGTCAAAGTCGGTGTAAAATTGCTCAGCACCAAAAAAGGACGGCGTTTTATTGTAGGAATAATTTGCGCTGTTTTTATGTTATTGTTTGGAATTACAGCAGCTGTGTGGTTTATCATTGCTTCGTATTTCGGATTAATCGGTAATGCCATGAGCGATGTGTTAATCAATCAGTCATGGTCTGATATTAATAAATATGTAGACAGTGCGCTTAACGATGTCAACAATACAATAAACGGAGAAATAAAAGAAACTACATACAGCTTTATGCCGGATTTTTCAATCAATCTATCAAAAGCTGTTTTGCAGCAGACGCTAGAAAAAAACAATGCTTCAACTATCCTGTTGTACGACAGTTCAGATATAGAGAAATACGACAAGCTTGCCGATGAAGCTGTTACAATGTTAAAAGCCGTCAAAAGTCAGAGTGATCTCAATAAAATATTTCCGGATAAAAAATATAAATATACGGATCTCGAAAACGATACGGCGTTCTCATTGAATGACAAGAATAATTTCAAAGAGGAAACGAAAGAAATGATACAGACACTCGTTCGTAAAGGGCTGCCTGACTATAATTATATTGTGACAGAAAAAACGATTGATAACAAGAATTATAAAACACAGGTTCTGACTGTCAAATCAGGTGAAAACACAGATACAGTAAAATATACTGTCAGCGGCGCAGGCGACATTTACTTACCGCTGTTTATAGCAATGTATCACGCTAAAAACGGTGTATATGTAAAAGATATGTTGAAGAACAGCGTATCTGATTTGACAAGCGATATAGCCGAAAACACTGAATCGAACGGAATTGCGGATTACAATGATTTTATTGCTACAGTACGTTTAGCAAATATCGATCTTTTCGGTGCCGCTGAAATAGGAAGGGCTGTTACCAATGCTATATCAAACGGCGCAATCGGTATAACACACAAGATTACCTTATATGGAAATAATCGTAATCTTACATTAACTCTCATTATGCCGTCTCAAAAAGAATGGGAAGAAATGTTCGGAGTAAGCGAAAAAGAAGATATAGTTACCGATAATCTGAAAGTAATCGAAACCATGCTTGAAAAAGCCGGCATAACGGATTTATATTTTCCTGTAGCCGCTACTGTGAAATCCGCTCTGTTTACATACTTTGAAGGTTTTTTCAATTTACCTGTAAACAGCAGTGAACTTGAAAACAGAGTTATTCTTACATCGCTTAATGCAGAGCAATTTTTTCATCATAATGGGCTATATACAGCCTATGACGGCGGTGTAACGCTTTCGCTGAAAGCTTCTGAAATTCCTGTAAGAATTGATATTTTACCGAGTGCCGATGAAGTAATACAGGACGCATTTATCTATGACGTTTATAACAGCGAAGAACACAATATAATAAAAAGCACACCAAATTATACTTATAACTGTTCTGCTGTCGAAATTGCGTATATTATAGACGTTGACGCCTTTAAAGAACAGTATGGGTTTGAATTCCCGACTATAGTAATGACAAACGGCAATACATTTAAGGCCGGCGATACAATTACCATGCTGGTTGAATACAGCTGCATGGAGCGTATTGCTATCGGTGAAGAAGATATAGGTCACTCGCTTCGTGATATATTCGGTAACTCACAAATGATAATCGGATACTCACATAGCGGTACTCACAGTAAAGAAAAAGATGAGGGATTTGATTCAACGGGCTGGTATCATACATTCGGCAGTGAAAAGAATGTATACCATCTCGGCATAAAAGCGACATTTGTTGATGGTGAAGTTGTCAGACAGGAATATCAGAAACCTCATACATATAACGGATTATCAGTAAAGAACACAGGCGCTAAAGTCAATCCGTTATTATGGTTTAAAGCATTCAGAACAGCCGCTTGACAAACCCTATTCAATAGGGTATAATAATAACAGTAAGGAGGTTAAATATGACTCGTGAATTCGTAATCATGCCCGAATTTGAAAAACAGTGGTCGGCTATGGGGCTTTCTGATAAAGAATTAAGCTCTTTGCAATACGAACTTACTATAACGCCCAAAATCGGTGATGTAATAAAAGGCACAGGCGGACTTCGCAAATTTCGTTACGCTTTTGAAAACAGAGGAAAAAGCGGCAGTGTCAGGGTGTGCTATATTGATTTTGTTGTAAAAGAGCGCATTTATTTAATCACTGCATATCCTAAAAACAAGAAAGAAAATCTGAGCAAAGAAGAATGTAACGAAATCAAAAAATTGGTTAAACTATTGGAAGAAAGTTTATAAGGAGGTTTACTTATGGGACTTTATGATAGCATTACAAAAGGTCTGACAGAAGCTATTGAATACGAAAAGGGTAACGTAAGTGCTAAGAAGGTCAAAGTAACTGTCACCCCGGCTGATGACTTTTCTCCTAAGGAGATTAAAGCAGTCAGAAACAAGCTTAATATGACACAGAGAACGTTTGCGTCTGTAATCGGCGTATCTGCTAAGACTGTCGAAGCATGGGAAACAGGTACCAATAAGCCCATGAAAACTGCTTGCAGACTTATTTCGATGATAAACGCTGACCCTCAGATACTGAAAAAATGCAAGATTGTAAACAGATAAGTTTTATGATACAGATTAACCTGCGGTTGCTATCGCAGGTTTTTCTTTTGCCATTTTGCAGAAAGGACAATAATATGAAAAAAGAACAAATGAACGTTGCACTTGACCCGGCATTAAAAGCTAAAGTCCGTGGTATGTATAAAAGTGATAATTGCAGTACAATGACAGAATTCGTGCAGAAAGCAGTCGAATTTTATATTGGCTATCTTGAAAGTCAGAATTCCGTTAATTTCATCGCACCCATTATAACCGATATGATTAAATCGACTGTTTACGCAACAGAACAGCGTCTTGCACGCTTATTATTCAAAGAAGCAGTTGAAACGGCAAAGCTCGCAAATATTACAGCGGCATTTCACAATTTAGATGATAACACATTAAAATCATTACACATACGCTGCGTGCAGGAAGTATCGAAAATCAACGGTATACTAACTCTCGAAGACGCAACGAAATTTCAGAATGGTGATGAATAATGCCAAAAATAATAGTTACAAGCAGATACATTGCTCCATCTGTACCAAAATCGCACCTGGAGTATTACACAAAATATATTGCTACACGTCCCGGTGTAGTGATAAATAATACTAACTCTGTCGGTATCGAACCTCAGAAGCCGTCCAATCCTAATGATCCCGTAAGCGAAAAACAAAAACAGATGATAGATCAACTTCTGCAAGATTTTAAAGATGCTAAAAAACTGTTTGAATATGAGGATTATATCAAGAACCCTACGCAAGGGACGGCAAGCGATTTAATTTCAGCGGTAATAGACAGAAATGCAGATATAGTAATAGGGAAATCGGCATACACCCACTATCTAGGCGAACGGCCCGGTGTTGTAAAGGACGGTGAACACGGACTATTCTCCCAAGACGGTCAGAGTGTAGATCTGAATAAGGTAGCTCAAGAAGTAGCTGCTCACCGGGGCAACGTGTGGACGCACGTTGTATCATTGCGCCGCTCTGACGCCGAGCTTTCCGGCTATGCCTATAATGATGAACAAATAACAGCTGACGCATGGCGTTCACTTGTCCGACGGCATATTTTAACTATGGCAAAACAGACGAAAATCAAACCTGAAAATTTACAGTGGTATGCTGCTTTTCATAACAAGGAAACAAATCCTCATGTACATATTATGATTTACTCGAAAGATCCGAAAGAGGGCTATCTGACTAACAACGGGATAGAAAAAATACGCTCCGCCTTTGCCAATGATATTTATTCAGAAGAATTATCAATGCTAAACGAACATCAGACCGAATTGCGTAATCAATTGCGTTCATCGGCGGCTATGGCATTTGACAAAATAGCAGCGCAGCTCAGAGCCGGAACATTGCCGGGTCAGCAGAATTTATACGAAAATATCACGAAGCTCAAAAATATCCTTGATTCTACCAAAGGCAAAAAAGTGTACAAATTTCTCAAACCTGAAGCTAAGGCTGTTGTTGACAGCATTACACAGCAGATTTGCAGAAACAAGGATATACAGTCATTATATGATCAATGGTGTAATTGTCAAAAAGACCGTATAGGCATTTATACTTCGAAAATTCCGGATTTCCCATCATTAGAAGACAATCCGGAATTCAAAACGATAAAAAATCATATTATCAGAGCTGTAACGGAAATGTCGGATATTATCGAAACCCAATCAGTTAAGATTCACACTAAAGAGCCGTCAGAAACGCAAAACAACTATGATCATTATGAAAATGAAGAAATTCCTCTGCCTGATGAGCCTCCTATCATACAAGAAATTGATGAAGCTATTAAGGAAACTGTCAATAGGCTAGCCAATACTGCGAACGAAGAAAGCTTCGATGAAGAAACTACACAGGCTATAGATCCTGCTGTCGGCGGCATTGCTATTTCTCTGTTTGGTCAGCTTACAAGGATGATGACGCAAGACTCAAATATTGATCAGTCACAATTTGTTAACCATTCTGTCGAGGCAGAAATATTAAGAAAAGTACTTGAGAAAAAATTAACTCAAGGTCAAAAAATAGAATAAGGAGTGAAAGCGCAGTGTTAAAGTTGGACTATTTCAAATTGCCTAACTATATATTTGCCGCAGATCTTACCCACAATGAGTTTGCCGTTCTCGCCTATCTCATATCTCTGCACACAAATATACACAGTAAAACAGGCGATTACAAACGTGTACGACAAACAACTATTGCTCATTCCTGCGGTATAAAAACTGCGCAAACCGTATCGAGAATCATAAAATCGCTTCATGAAAAAGGTTTTATTTCTCATATAATCAAAGCATACCGTCCTGACAATCTGATAGGCACGTATACTTATGTTCTTAACACAGAAAAACTATGCGGTGAATACACACCTATAAAACGCTCTGTGTTTACAAGAAATCTTAATGCAAAACAGCTTAAAGTATATTTATACCTTTTAAAGTGCATAGATAAAAAATTGAGGTTCTGTTGGAACAGCTTCAGCGATATATCAAATGCGCTTAAAATAAAAAGAGATGATGTTATCGCCATAGTTTCCGATCTTGTCTATGAAAGATGTATCAGAAAAATGAGAAAACTCAGATATGATAACAGGAACGTATATTCTGACAACGTTTATAGCATTAAAACAGTACGTCTAATCAAAAAACGTTTAAAAAAAGAATTGCAGTTCCTTATTTGCCCTCAGAACTGCAATCACATATCAACATACAAAAATAGATTTGTACACTTGTATAATAGCACTTTATCCGAACTTTGTCAATCTATTTTTTTGAGGGTAAGGGGTAGCCCCCAAAATCGAAGTTCTATATATAAACCAGCTATTTTATTGCGAAAATAAGTATAAGTGTTAGATTACCTTCTTTATATTCCTGCTATATTAACGATACTTATAACGAAATTTTCGGTTTTATTTTTCGCTATAAGCGCACAATGATGTTATTGGATTATTCTGTATGCGGTTAAATCACTAATAAAGCGTTGCTCTTGAACTGATCAGCTTGAGTATGATCTCAGCTACAAGGATTTGATTCGGATTTTATTTTTCGCAATAGGCTCTGCATTCTCGGCAGGAAAACTGTCGCCGTTGGCGACAATAAAAGCAGCTTTCGGCAAGTAAAGAAATTGATTGACATTTGCTTTACAAAATGCTATAATAATATCAACGAAAGGAGTTGTTTCAAATGGCAAGTACAATGGTAAACTTCAGACTTGATAATGATGTTAAGACAAATATGGAAAAGGCGTGCAAAGAAATGGGACTTTCGATGACTGCCGCATTTACAATTTTCGCTACCAAAGTCGCTCGTGAGCGCAGAATCCCATTCGAGGTCACTGCCGAAACTCCGAACGAAACAACAATAAATGCAATGAAAAATGTATTAAACAGCAAAGAAATGAGCAGATCATTCGGTTCGGTAAAAGAGCTCATGGAGGATCTTAATGCTGACGATTAAATATGAAACTACGTTTAAAAAAGACTATAAGCGTATTATCAAACGAGGTTATAATGCAAAGCTTCTTGAGAATGTTCTTGAAATTTTAGTGAACGAACAGCCACTGCCTGCACGGTACAAAGATCACTCTTTAAGCGGTGATTATTCTTCGTTCAGAGAGTGCCACATAGCACCGGACTGGTTGTTAATATACCGCATAAATCAGAATGAGCTAATACTGCAATTAACCCGAACCGGTACTCACAGCGATCTTTTCTAAAAAAATCGAGTTACTTTATGTAGCTCGATTTTCCTTTTTATTCCACAAAGTGTTGAAATATTATCCTCAATTTATCTCCAACATCGACCGTAAATCCAGCCGTTCCTGCTATCCATCTAAAATGCAAGTTAAAGAGTGCCTACAAGCACTCATACAAAAACAACGGGCAATGCCCGTTGTATCGCATATTAAAGCCGTTTACTGTCCTACAAAAAATTGTGCAAATTTTTCAGAGAGGTGAAAAAACTCATATATGAAAACGAAAAAACCGCATAACAGAGCGGTTTCAGTTATATATGAGCATAAAAAAAGAGAAATTTATGTAAATTTCCCTTGACATGATTTATGCTTTGTGATAGAATGTATATAAATAAAAAACACCACACACAGGCTGTACAGTTCTTGCAGGAACGATACAGCCCCTCATCAGCTCGATGACCAAAACATCTGACTGACTTAGTGCAATAGTGCCTTTAGTGTGCTTCATTATAGCACATTTAATACAATTTTGCAAGAGCTTTCAGAAGTTTACCGGACACTGGAGGCTCTTGTGTTTTTAAATCTGATATACAAGGCGTAAATCCGCAGTGTATATCCCCACCTGCCATACCTAACAAAGGCAGTACAAATTGAATAGCCAACTTTGTAATAACAAGACTTTGCGATGACAGCCGATCTCCGGCATGGGATACATTGTATCTGCTGAATATCAGCGAGCGAAGAAAGGGCGGATACCGAACGTAGCTGTATTGCTGTAATTCGTTTCGGATGCGTCAAAGTCAAAAGTAACAAAGCGACGGTTCAAATTGTATATTTCACAGTGGAGCAGTAGCAGCTGCTTCGCTGTGTGATATATTATTTACAGCTTTAAGGACACCTATAGCGGTATCCTTAAAAGTGTAAATAACAATATTGGTGAGCCACCCGGGAATCGAACCCGGGACACCCTGCTTAAAAGGCAGGTGCTCTGCCGCCTGAGCTAGTGGCTCAAAAGCTATAAAACTTTTGGGTTGTTTTCACAACGTGATTTATTATAACAAATTTCAGAGTGTTTGTCAAGTCTTTTTTAAATATTTCTTTACGTTGATTTGAAAAGCATCATAAAAATAACTTTACCGAATATTCGCCACAAGATTTTTTAAATTTATTCTGCTCCGATTCAGCGAAGATACTACTTTTATTATTGACACATTTGTGATTATGTGTTAAAATATCCTTTGGTTAGTTTTAATTAACTCTGCGATATTTTTAATTAAGATGCGGTGATAATATGGAAAACAATAAAATTAATCCCCTGCTTACAGGCTCTGCCGAAACTATGCTTCAGAGCTTCTATGCAAGAGCAAAGTATTCAAGAAAAAAGAACGCTAAATTTTACGATGCCAAGGCTATAGAGCTTGTCGGAAAAATCGATTATGACTTTTCAAAAGCGGAAAAGGATTCTACGATGAGCAACGGAGTAATCGCACGAACCATCGTATTTGACGAATTGGTCAAAGACTTTATAAACAAAAATCCCGATTGCACAGTTGTAAACATAGCCTGCGGACTTGATACAAGATTTTACCGTTTGGATAACGGCAGAATAACGTGGTACAATGTCGATCTGCCCGAAACTATAGAGGTGCGCAATGCTATATATCACGAATCAGGCAGGGTGTCTACGATAGGCATCTCCGCAACCGATCCCGCTTGGGCTGACAAGGTAACAAAAAGAGGGAAAATGCTTTTTATAATCGAAGGTCTTTCAATGTACCTTACAGCAGAAGAAAACGCTCAGATGCTGTCGATTATCAGAGATAAATTCGATAATGCGACAGTGCTCATGGAGTGCCTTGCTAAAAAATGGGTAAACAAAGAGCATACCGAAAAATCAATTCAGGACACCGGTGCAAAATTCGTGTTTGGTGCTGATACCTTTGATGATTTAGGTAAAGCGGCAGACGGTTTCAGATGTATAAAAAATGACGATATCATCCGTGGTATGACAGAAATCATGCCGATATTGAAACCGTTCAGAAACCTCCCTTTAATAGGGAAAGTAACTCAGAAAATCCTTATATTTGAAAAGTATGATTGAATATCATCAGCCGACCTTTTTCAGCGGGTCGGCTTTTTCGTACCCAAAACCGAACATCCGCCTGTAAAATGTTACTTTTAGGACAAATCTGCCCTATCCGGAAGTTTTCTATTGCATTCTGTCGGATTTTGTGATATTATTATCCTAATAAAATATGCCAACAATACGGCAAATAAAAATTTCGCACTGCAAAAGTGCGGTTAGGAAGAGAAATATGCCAAAAAGACAGGACATTAACAAAATTATGATAATAGGCTCCGGCCCTATCATCATAGGTCAGGCTTGTGAGTTTGACTATTCAGGCACACAGGCTTGTAAAGCACTCAAGAAGCTCGGTTACGAGATAGTTCTTGTAAACTCAAACCCCGCAACTATTATGACCGACCCGGATGTAGCGGACATCACCTACATTGAACCGCTCAACCTCGACAGACTTACTCAGATTATCGAGCAGGAACGTCCCGATGCGCTTCTGCCCAACCTCGGCGGTCAGTCCGGACTTAATCTCTGCTCTGAGCTTGACAAGGCAGGCGTACTGAAAAAGTTCAATGTACAGGTAATCGGCGTTCAGGTTGACGCTATCGAACGAGGCGAAGACCGTATCGAGTTCAAGAATGCGATGAAGGATCTCGGTATCGGTATGCCGAGAAGTGAAGTTGCTTACACGGTTGATGAAGCTGTCAAGATAGCCGAGGAACTCAAGTACCCTGTAGTTCTTCGTCCTGCCTATACAATGGGCGGTGCCGGCGGCGGTATGGTTTATAATGTTGACGAACTTAAGGTCGTATGTGAAAGAGGCTTGCAGGCTTCTCTAGTAAATCAGGTTCTTGTCGAGGAATGTATCTTCGGCTGGGAAGAGCTTGAGCTTGAAGTTGTCCGTGATGCCGACAACAATAAAATCACCGTTTGCTTTATCGAAAACATCGACCCCATCGGCGTGCATACGGGCGACTCGTTCTGTTCCGCTCCTATGTTGACTATTCCCGAAGATGTTCAGAAAGAGCTTCAGGATATGTCTTACCGCATTATCGAATCCATAGAGGTTATCGGCGGCTGTAACTGTCAGTTTGCCCGTAATCCCGAAACAGGACGTATTGTTGTAATCGAAATAAACCCCAGAACATCACGTTCTTCAGCCCTTGCATCGAAGGCTACAGGCTTCCCTATCGCCTTTGTTTCCGCCCTCCTTGCCTGCGGTCTGACGCTCAAGGATATTCCCTGCGGTAAGTACGGCACACTCGACAAGTATTACCCCGACGGAGATTATATTGTAATCAAGTTCGCACGTTGGGCATTTGAAAAGTTCAAGGGCGCAGAGGATAAGCTCGGAACACAGATGAGAGCCGTCGGTGAAGTAATGAGCATCGGCAAGACCTATAAAGAGGCTTTCCAGAAGGCTATACGTTCACTTGAAAAGGACAGATACGGTCTTGGCTTTGCAAAGAACTTCCACGATATGACAAAGGAAGAACTTTTAGCACAGCTCAGATACCCAACAAGCGAAAGACAGTTTGTTATATACGAAGCGCTTCGCAAGGGTGCTACTATTGAAGAGATCCACGCTCTTACAAAGATCAAGGACTGGTTCTTACAGCAGATGAAGGAGCTTGTTGACGAAGAAGAAGCACTGCTCAAGATCAAGGGTTCTGTTCCCGAAAAGGCTGTACTGAAGCAGGCAAAGCTGGACGGTTTCTCCGACCGTTATTTAAGCTCACTTCTTGAAGTTACAGAGGAAGAAATCAGAAATGCCCGTATCGGCTTCGGCATAAAGGAAGCGTGGGAAGGCGTTCATGTAAGCGGTACTGATAATGCGGCTTACTACTACTCCACCTATCATCTTGACGAGGATAAAAGCCCTGTCAGCGACAAGCCCAAGATAATGATTCTCGGCGGCGGTCCCAACAGAATAGGTCAGGGTATCGAATTTGACTACTGCTGCGTTCATGCGGCACTTGCACTCAAAAAGCTCGGCTTTGAATCTATCATCGTTAACTGCAACCCTGAAACAGTTTCAACCGACTATGATACATCGGATAAGCTCTACTTTGAGCCGCTCACCCTTGAAGACGTTCTTTCGATTCACGATAAAGAGAAGCCGCTCGGCGTTATCGCTCAGTTCGGCGGTCAGACACCGCTCAACCTTGCAAGCGACCTTAAGAAATACGGCGTAAACATTCTCGGCACAACTCCCGAAACTATCGACCTTGCGGAAGACAGAGATCACTTCCGTGCTATGATGGACAAGCTCGGAATCCCGATGCCCGAATCCGGAATGGCTGTAAACGTTGACGAAGCGCTTGAAATCGCTAACCGCATCGGTTATCCCGTAATGGTGCGTCCTTCATACGTTCTCGGCGGCAGAGGTATGGAAATCGTTCACGATGACGAAATGATGAAGGTCTATATGTCTGCGGCAGTCGGCGTTACCCCCGACAGACCTATACTCATCGACCGTTTCCTCCACCACGCAACAGAGTGTGAGGCTGACGCTATCTCGGACGGCAAGAACTGCTTTGTTCCCGCTGTTATGGAGCATATCGAACTTGCAGGTGTTCACTCCGGTGACTCCGCTTGTATCCTGCCTTCTATGAACCTCACGAAAAAGCAGGTCGCAACGATCAAGGATTACACAAAGAAGATTGCCGTTGAAATGAATGTATGCGGTCTTATGAATATGCAGTACGCTATTGAAGACGATACTGTCTATGTTCTTGAAGCTAACCCCAGAGCATCCCGTACAGTACCGCTGGTATCAAAGGTTTGCAATATAAACATGGTACAGCTTGCTACTCAGATAATCACATCGTCACTGACAGGCAAGCCCTCCCCCGTACCCGGACTTCACGATAAGGTAATCAACCACTACGGCGTTAAAGAAGCGGTATTCCCCTTCAATATGTTCCAGGAGGTTGACCCCGTTCTCGGTCCCGAAATGCGTTCAACAGGCGAGGTTCTCGGAATCGCTCCCACATTCGGAGAAGCGTACTACAAGGCTCAGGAGGCAACACAGGTAAAACTTCCTCTTGGTGGAACTGTTCTCCTCAGCGTATGCGACAGAGATAAGCCCGAACTGCTTGAAATCGCAAAATCATTCAGCGAGCTTGGTTTCCGTATCCTTGCAACAGGCAAGAGCTATGATATGATAAAGGACGCAGGCATCACCGCTGAACGTATCAACAAGATGTACGAGGGCAGACCCAACATCACCGATGCAATAGCAAACGGCGATATTCAGCTTATCATCAACACACCCGCAGGAAAGACGAGTGCAAACGATGACAGCTACATCCGCAAGTCAGCAATCAGACATAAGGTGCCTTATATCACAACAATGGCGGCCGCTAAGGCAAGCATCGAGGGTATAAAGTCGCTTAAAGCAAACAAACACTTCGGCGTAAAGTCAATTCAGGCACACCACGCAGATATAAAGTAAATAAGATGAACCCCAGTCACGATATGTACCCTCTTTACCGGACATCCGGTAAAGAGGGTATTTTTTGTGAAATACGATTATGAGTACAAAAGAAAAGCGGTTGAAAAATACAGAAAAGGAGAATGGGTGAAAACACCAGAAGGAGCAAATGAGACAAATTTTCGCAAGATGATAAGAAAATGGGTTCGGCTCGAAGATGCTTGCGTTCCGGAGGTGTTAAAACAAAAAAATCGACACAAAGAATGGAGTGCCGAAGAACGCTACGAATTGGTGGCAAAGGTGCTTGCAGGAGAATCAATTAAGTCGGTTGTGTTTTTCACAACAATAGATAACGGTATGCTTAGTCAATGTGCTTACAAACACAAGACAAAATGGTGAGGAACATCACACGCATGTGGGGACAAGCATATGAGAAAAGATATTGCGGTGCAAATCTCGGGATCATCCCCACGCGTGTGGGGACAAGCTTATCATACGCTCACGCTTTGTCGTGTCGCTGGGATCATCCCCACGCGTGTGGGGACAAGTCCTTTTCTTTAAGGAGGATTGCGTACATAGCGGGATCATCCCCACGCGTGTGGGGACAAGTTATACTCCTTGATAAAATCACCGCACACGATAGGATCATCCCCACGCGTGTGGGGACAAGTTAGCGAGGCAATGCACATAGCAGATATGTTTAGGATCATCCCCACGCGTGTGGGGACAAGCTATTGCTGTGAGATTGACTGGTAAAGACGGCAGGATCATCCCCACGCGTGTGGGGACAAGCCTGTAGCTGTGCCACTTGCTGCTGCAACTGCAGGATCATCCCCACGCGTGTGGGGACAAGTTATTTTGTAATCACTCTTGATTACATTTATAAGGATCATCCCCACGCGTGTGGGGACAAGATCTCTTCTATTAACTCGTCTGTTCTATCTTCGGGATCATCCCCACGCGTGTGGGGACAAGAACCTTGCGGTCATTTGCAAGCTGTGTGGCAAAGGATCATCCCCACGCGTGTGGGGACAAGCCTGCCCGAAGCCGTCGCAAACCATGCGTCAATGGATCATCCCCACGCGTGTGGGGACAAGCCCGACTTCAACGCTCCCGAAGATGATTATCCGGGATCATCCCCACGCGTGTGGGAACAAGCCATACCAGTGCCTTGCCTGCAAGCACTATGCAGGATCATCCCCACGCGTGTGGGGACAAGCGTTACTTTGGTTTAAGGCGTACAGGACGGACAGGATCATCCCCACGCGTGTGGGGACAAGACAAGTCAGAACATAAAGAAGATACTCCTCATAGGATCATCCCCACGCGTGTGGGGACAAGCAGGGCTTAAAGCACTTTGCTAGCGTTGAGGCAGGATCATCCCCACGCGTGTGGGGACAAGTCGGGAAGTGCTTTAAGCATTTCGGTATACTTAGGATCATCCCCACGCGTGTGGGGACAAGTTAGCGAGGCAATGCACATAGCAGATATGTTTAGGATCATCCCCACGCGTGTGGGGACAAGTGTTATATTTATCTCTTAGGATGCAGTTTAAAAGGATCATCCCCACGCGTGTGGGGACAAGTACTGACGCTGAAAGAAAAGTACGGCGTTATTAGGATCATCCCCACGCGTGTGGGGACAAGCCTGTAGCTGTGCCACTTGCTGCTGCAACTGCAGGATCATCCCCACGCGTGTGGGGACAAGTGAAAAACCTAATTGCTTTTCTGAAAACGGCTAGGATCATCCCCACGCGTGTGGGGACAAGATAAACACATACGGGTTTGCCGCACCGACAGCGGGATCATCCCCACGCGTGTGGGGACAAGTCCTTCAACTCGTCTATCTTAAGCTGAAGTACGGGATCATCCCCACGCGTGTGGGGACAAGGAGCCGTTTCCTATCAGAGTAACAACAAGGCGAGGATCATCCCCACGCGTGTGGGGACAAGCTCCGCAACTACTTTGTAAACGGCGCATTTAGAGGATCATCCCCACGCGTGTGGGGACAAGATCGGGCAAGTATTCTTCCGCAAATGGCTATGAGGATCATCCCCACGCGTGTGGGGACAAGCAAGAACTTTGACTTTTCCGAAGATGACATCCGGGATCATCCCCACGCGTGTGGGGACAAGTTGCAGCAGTTATGACATTAGTCGCTCTGCCGAGGATCATCCCCACGCGTGTGGGGACAAGTACCTCTGTAGTCTTTTTGACCAAAAGCATATAGGATCATCCCCACGCGTGTGGGGACAAGTTATTGCCTTGCTAACCGGATTGTTCGGATTACGGATCATCCCCACGCGTGTGGGGACAAGGTTGATAACAGCATCAACGCTTTTTCTTCTCAGGGATCATCCCCACGCGTGTGGGGACAAGCCAAGATAAAAGAGGCAGGCGTAAAGTTTGTCAGGATCATCCCCACGCGTGTGGGGACAAGCTCATACACGCTTTGCCATGAGCGCTCAACAGAGGATCATCCCCACGCGTGTGGGAACAAGTGACATATTTCCCTACCTCGATGCTAAAATCGAGGATCATCCCCACGCGTGTGGGGACAAGCAGCCAAAAGGAACAAACACATATACAGGAAAAGGATCATCCCCACGCGTGTGGGGACAAGGAGGCAGAGCAATTCCGCTTAGCAGAGATGGTAGGATCATCCCCACGCGTGTGGGGACAAGAGATACGGAAAATGAGATACGGCTGTCCTAAAGGGATCATCCCCACGCGTGTGGGGACAAGTTACCAAACACGGTATAATTATCAGTAAGGAGTGGATCATCCCCACGCGTGTGGGGACAAGTTGATAAAAACGGTATGATCGAGGCTTGCAATAGGATCATCCCCACGCGTGTGGGGACAAGACGTTTATGGGATACAAAGCCCCGACAGAGAGGGGATCATCCCCACGCGTGTGGGGACAAGATTCTTCGTTATTAGTTGCATTGTAGAGGTCTGGGATCATCCCCACGCGTGTGGGGACAAGTCATCTGTGCGTTCATCTGTACGCAGAACCGTAGGATCATCCCCACGCGTGTGGGGACAAGTACTTGCCGCCGGCCCTGCGAAAGTACAAAATAGGATCATCCCCACGCGTGTGGGGACAAGACATATCGGTAACGGCAGGCGGTACGATATCTGGGATCATCCCCACGCGTGTGGGGACAAGACGGCAATTGCGTTGCAAGCGTGGCCTGCGTCAGGATCATCCCCACGCGTGTGGGGACAAGTAAGTGTCATGTGCTGGAAAGCAAGTCAGAGTAGGATCATCCCCACGCGTGTGGGGACAAGTTGCCCGATAATATCTTTCACAACTGTGCCAAAGGATCATCCCCACGCGTGTGGGGACAAGAGGTGTATATACCGTATTCACAGCGTTCCGGCAGGATCATCCCCACGCGTGTGGGGACAAGCGTTGTCCTCATTCAGACGCTTGCGGGCTTCTAGGATCATCCCCACGCGTGTGGGGACAAGCAAAAGCAATGCAGCTAAAGAGCGATAAGCACAGGATCATCCCCACGCGTGTGGGGACAAGTCGCAGGAATTGACCCTTCGACAGTGGGCGAAAGGATCATCCCCACGCGTGTGGGGACAAGTGACTTTATCGGGAAGTAATGTGGCTCGCCGAAGGATCATCCCCACGCGTGTGGGGACAAGACAAACTCGCTCGGAGGTACATTAGAGAATACAGGATCATCCCCACGCGTGTGGGGACAAGTATCTCGATGACGGAGATCCGTTGGTAGTCGCAGGATCATCCCCACGCGTGTGGGGACAAGCAACTTACTTACTGCTGCATCAATACAAACACGGGATCATCCCCACGCGTGTGGGGACAAGCTTATATCGTGATTTTGCCCGATTGGATAGTGAGGATCATCCCCACGCGTGTGGGGACAAGACCGCCGTTCTGCTTTGCATTTATTCTCTGATAGGATCATCCCCACGCGTGTGGGGACAAGTAAGAAAAAGGAAGTAAAAAATCCTGTCGATGAGGATCATCCCCACGCGTGTGGGGACAAGTAACCGCCGCACTTGCTGTTATTGCAAAAGCCAGGATCATCCCCACGCGTGTGGGGACAAGTCACGATAATTTCTGCCGACACAGTAATACTTGGGATCATCCCCACGCGTGTGGGGACAAGTCAGCCGCCGCTAAACCCTGTCGCATATACTCGGGATCATCCCCACGCGTGTGGGGACAAGGCCACCCAGAACTCGCTGTCTGCAACAGCGCCTAGGATCATCCCCACGCGTGTGGGGACAAGTCTGAAAGGAGCGGTCAAATGTCCGATGATTTAGGATCATCCCCACGCGTGTGGGGACAAGCATCACTTTTAATCAAAGCCGCCTGTGCCTTGAGGATCATCCCCACGCGTGTGGGGACAAGTTTTGATTACCTCCTGTGCTTTGCACGTTTAGAGGATCATCCCCACGCGTGTGGGGACAAGCCTGACGGAAACTGCCAAACGTGTTTTGATGCGGGATCATCCCCACGCGTGTGGGGACAAGACGTAGTCTTCGATGCTGTTAAAGTTTTTATAGGGATCATCCCCACGCGTGTGGGGACAAGTGAAGTCGGCTTGGGAAAATCTGCTTGTAGGCAGGATCATCCCCACGCGTGTGGGGACAAGGTATTCGTTGCACTGCTCACGGGACTGTTCGGAGGATCATCCCCACGCGTGTGGGGACAAGTTAAACATATATCATACAGGTGCGACAGAAGCGGGATCATCCCCACGCGTGTGGGGACAAGCGTCCTCGTCATACTCTCGCTCCTCAAGCCACGGGATCATCCCCACGCGTGTGGGGACAAGCCTTTTTAAGCATCAATGGCGTATCAAGCTTTAGGATCATCCCCACGCGTGTGGGGACAAGGAGAGATTATTCAGGTACATTGTTTCCATTTTAGGATCATCCCCACGCGTGTGGGGACAAGCAGTTTTATGCAGTAAACGTTGTCGGCATAAACGGATCATCCCCACGCGTGTGGGGACAAGGCAAGAACGAACTTACTGACGGCGATCTGAACAGGATCATCCCCACGCGTGTGGGGACAAGCGTATTTTCCCATGCCTGTGATTTTGAGCATCAGGATCATCCCCACGCGTGTGGGGACAAGCGTATTTTCCCATGCCTGTGATTTTGAGCATCAGGATCATCCCCACGCGTGTGGGGACAAGAACAAGGAAATCGAGAACGCAGTAAAACGCAGAGGATCATCCCCACGCGTGTGGGGACAAGAGATTTGGGCTGTAGTATCAGGCGGAACTTCCTGGATCATCCCCACGCGTGTGGGGACAAGCATATGCACAGATTTTTACTTAACCTGCGTATGGGATCATCCCCACGCGTGTGGGGACAAGTTAGCCGGCAATATCAATCTGACCTTCGCATACGGATCATCCCCACGCGTGTGGGGACAAGCTCTGTGCCTCCTGCGTTGTGCCGTTTGACAGAGGATCATCCCCACGCGTGTGGGGACAAGGTAGAGTCAAGGTTTGTCAGCAGATTGTTCTGAGGATCATCCCCACGCGTGTGGGGACAAGTTCCGTATGCTTCGCAGGAGCGTAAAATCGTTAGGATCATCCCCACGCGTGTGGGGACAAGATGAAATCGACTTTGAACAGAAATGCAACAGGGGGATCATCCCCACGCGTGTGGGGACAAGCCGGAGAAATCCATATCCGCAAGCACGTTCCTGGGATCATCCCCACGCGTGTGGGGACAAGCGCTTGCCGATCCCGAAAGGGCAAAACGCTTTAGGATCATCCCCACGCGTGTGGGGACAAGTGACCGTTGCGTGTGTACATATCCTTGTACTGAGGATCATCCCCACGCGTGTGGGGACAAGTGGATACCTTCACCGTTTGCTGTATCAATAGCGGGATCATCCCCACGCGTGTGGGGACAAGTTGGAGCAAAAAGAACGGTATCAGCAATATGGAGGATCATCCCCACGCGTGTGGGGACAAGACGACGAAGCATATGACGCAGCAAGAAAAAGCAGGATCATCCCCACGCGTGTGGGGACAAGCAGGACATCTTCTTCGCTCGTCAAGCTGTCATAGGATCATCCCCACGCGTGTGGGGACAAGCTAAGTCCTATTGCAAGCCTGCACCCCGTTTTAGGATCATCCCCACGCGTGTGGGGACAAGGCCGCCATTACGATCAGTACATCTTAAAAGGTAGGATCATCCCCACGCGTGTGGGGACAAGTATATTCCGTTTTTGTAAATGTGAAGCTGATTGGGATCATCCCCACGCGTGTGGGGACAAGACTAAAGAAATCAAGGAAAGTAGCGGTTTTGCAAAATCAACCGCTTAGATTTCCTTTAACTTTTCATAGATCCTTTGTGTAAGCAGACAATCATCAAGCGCCCTATGAATCCTATCTTTATTATAATGTAAACCGAAATAATCTGCAATAGCTGATAATGAATATGAATTAATATCAAGTAGTTTTCTTGATATTTTAACTGTATCAATAATTTTTGACGGAACAAAATCAATTTTGTTTTCAGCACACGCAGATTTAATAAAATTCAGGTCAAAACCGATATTATGCCCAACCAGAGGTTTTCCGTTACATCGCATCGCAAACTCACTAAGTGCTTTACTTTTTTCTGCTCCCCCATTTGCCAGTAATTCCTCCGTTATACCTGTAAGCCTGATAATCGCCTCAGGTATTTTTTTATCTGTTTTGACAAGCACCGAATATGTTTCTGCTACTGATCCGTTTTCAACCGTTACTGCACCGAGTTCTATTATTTCATCATCAGGATTAAGACCCGTTGTTTCAATATCGATTACTGTATATGTATCCGATACAGCGGATGATTTCTGCTTTTTCTCCGATAAACGATTTATGTGATTTGTCATAGTCTTCGGACGAATAACGTTTTCATCGTCACTTTTTGTCACACGTCTTTTTATAAGCTTTATGCCGTCATAATCTACCGGCTCCCATTGCGTATTGTGAATACGGAATTCCAGTTTCTGCTCGTTATTTGAGCTGTATGACATTGAAGCGTGACCGTTTCCGATGTTTGAGCACACCCTGTCCCATACGTTATCACGAACTCTTGCGTTCAGATTTCCGACATACACGCCTGTATCTATTTCCTGCATCCACCTGGAAAGATCTCCGCGTAGTTTAGGCGGACAACAACTCAGTGTAATTACTACCATCATATCGTCACCTGTATTGTTTACCGTAATCGAGAGGTTCGTTTTTATCATTCCACAGATACATAACTTTTTCGTCATCCGGATTTTCTTCAGGCATCAGCAGATATTTAATATCATGTACCATTCGCTCAAGCATATGAGTTTTCACCATTTCGTCACGGACCCTATGCCGTACAAATCTTGATATATCATCATTTACCGATGCCGCCGCTTCAAAAGATATCGGTATCGTGACTTCAGCTTTATAAAGATCGGCTATATCATATACGAACGAACATTCGTGACCGATATGCACAAATCCCAGTGCAGGCGAACACCCCATAGAACATATAACAGCGTGAGCAAGCCCGTAAAGGCAGGCATGTGCCGCCGACAGAGCCTGATTGACCGGATCAGACGACTGGAAATCTTCGTGATTGTATACACGACCGTTCCATTCGACATTCCATTTTTCAGACTGCTGTCTGTACACTTTTCTTATACGACTGCCCTCACGTCCTCTCAGCTGTTGCAGAGTAAGCCCCGAAACATCTTCATCGGGAAAACGCATCATATACATCTTTCTGACAACATCAAGATGCTTGCGCTGATTTGTGACCATTTCCGCTTGTTTTACAATAAGCCTTGAACTGTGCGTCAGCGGTCTGCCGCCGGCATAATATCTGACACCCTGCTCACCGACCCAGCATATGCTTATTCCGCTGTCCCCGATAAGTTCCATAGCCCTGTGTGAAACATCGGTTCCGGGACCTAACATAAGTACAGAGATTGTACCCGATGGTATATGCGTAACGCCGTTCTCGTCAATAACGGTGATTGCACTGTCTTTTCTGTTTATTTTACAATGTTCCAGATACAGAAATGTAATTCTGTCGGCAATCTGCGGCAGTTCTACGATATCGGGTTTTATCATTCCGGGTATTTCAGCCATTTGTATTATTTCCCGGACGCATTACGGTCATAAGTCCCATACCGTATGCTTTTCCTCTGCCTATTCCGTTTATGAGCATATTTTTGAACAGTTCTTCATCTGTCACTTCAAGCAGTCCTTCAAATGTGACGGACAGAAGTGTTACTGGTCTTTCTTCCTTTTTGTAAAAATGACACCACTTGTTCTGAACCACATCAAATGAATCTTCACTGAGGCAGAACCCGTTCTTCTCTGCTCTGTCCATCAGCCACTGTTTTTGAAAGTCAACAATAGTGACCGCCCTTTTCTTACCCTGTCCCTGTTTTACATTATCCGTTTTCACCGGATTTGCGGTAAGGCGGAACTGCCATATATCACCCTTTTTTATTCTGCCAAGCAGGCCGTCATACTCTCTTGTTTCACCAGCTCTGTGAATGTCGCCGAACTGCGATGCAATAACGGATAAATCAGGCTTCTGATTGCTGAGAATCATCAGATAAAGCTCTCCTCCAAGGCTGTCGATGCGCCAGAGCTTTCTTGAACGGTCATCCGTAAGTGCCGCTTCTACAGCTCCGTGCAGAACACTGCGTGAATTGACCGCCTTCAATGTATTTCGGTTTGACAGATCCAGATAAACTCTTGATAAGTACATTGTTTCACCTCAATTCAGCCATAGGATCATGCTCTGCAGAAACCATATCCGCCGTGCTGTCCGGCTTATCGATCTCCACATAGCAGTCCTTTATTTTCCGCAGCCCGAAACGTCTGAATGTCGGATCAAACGAAACAGGAACATCCTTGATTATTGCAGGACCATCTTCGCTTTCTGTGATAATTCTGAGCCTTGTGTCGGCGTTTTTTCTCTGCTGTTTGTCAAGCAACGGACTTTCCGATTTAAGCACATCAAGAAGATTTCCGTCACGCAATCCCCATACAAGCGGAGGCGTAGGCGGACATGAGCGCCTACCTAAAAATAGCGGAAACGCCGGATGCTTCAGAGCGTCTTCGATTTTTTCTATAAGCCCTGCGTCTTTATGTTCGAGTCCAACAAGGAAAGTCGCATCGGAAAGGTAAAAACGGTGTGTGATATACTTCTTGTCCTTTTCACCGTTGGCAGTGTGATAATCTCTTATCTGCCGACCTTCGTTCTCTACTCTGATACCGATCTTAAGTTCATTCAGATCGTCAAGAGGTTCTGTCCTCTCTCTTCCCATAGCCGATGCCACAAGTCCGATTACACCGCTCTTGGTCGGATATCCGAGAGTGCGGCGTGTATCAAATTTCGACTCAACGCCCCATGACTGCAACGGAGCGGCAAGTCTGAGCAGCAGTACAGGCATTATACCACCTCATCTTTTATGTAGCTATACAGCTTTTCGAGCAGTTCGTTAAGATTTACCCTTTCGGCATCGGCTATAGCGTCAGCGCCTATCACAAAACTCTTTACAGGCTTTCCGCTGAAATTGTCATATACCTTGCCTGCATACTCCTGTAATTTCTTCACAGACTCTTCAACATAGCCGTTATTGCTGATAACCGGCTTTTCAAATGCACCGACAAGGTTTACAGGCTGATCTTTTCTGATCGTCACATAAACCATATCGGGATATGTTCTGTTTGCGTATGAGTTCTGCTTACCGGTAGGCATAGAGCAGATAAATGCTTCGGCAAATCCCCTTATGATTTCTGCTACAGAAACACTGAAAGATTTCTTGAGCTGTGCGACATTCACGGTCGCATACCTGTAAAGCGTTGAAGAGTTGAACTCTGCTGTATCAATATGTCCCGCGCCCACACTGTCCTCGGGTGCGTAGTCGTCTACTGCCGTAAAGTAGTCATACTCGTTCTGGACAGCATGAGTTGAAATGCTGTGAGCAACCTGTGATGCCGCATCCACATTCAGATAAGTTTCACCGGCTACCATTCTTCCGAATAAAGCAATATCCACAGCAGGTGTTTCTTTAAGTGCCTGCTTATAGAGCTTAGCGTCTTTTTCGCCGCTTACAGCAAGCTGAGCAAGTTTATTTGCCTCTACTGCGCCTATGAAAAACATTACATCTGTTTTGTTGTCGGCGTCTGCTTTCTTTTTGGTTTCTTTTTTCTTATCTTTATCTTGGGGTTCTTTCTTTGTTAATTCAAAGGCGTTTTTGGCTTTCTCTACAACCGTTTCATCATCTAAGCTGCTGTCAAGCTTTTTAATTTCACTTGCAATAAGATCAACAACATGCTTTGTTCTGTCACCCAGCTCCTCGCTTTCAAAAATCTCTTTGAACATAAGGCGCATTGCGTGCTTCCACGACTGGCTCGACACTCTGGCCCTATTTGCACCGCCGTAAAAAGCAGTTTTAGGTCTGCCTGTATCATCACGGTTTACGCATGAGGGCGGAACTGTCTGTACTATGTGGAAATCAACATATAATCTTTCGTTACTCATTTTCTTTACTCTCCTTTTGAATTGTCATCTTTTTTATTCTTTTCGGAATAGAAATCTCTTCCCCACGACAGCTTTATGTCTGCCGCCTGCTCAGGGTAGTTGAGCCTGTATAGTTCTTCTGCAAGCTTTGCATAATCAAGCGGTATACTCTTGCCTTTCAGCAGCTGAACTATGCTTTTGAGCTGGTAAGCAAGTTCTTCCTTTGTCGTTGATGTCACAACAAGGTTAAGTCTGTTTACAACACGTTCTACATCGTCACTGCTGTCTGCAATGTGATAAGCCGCTCTTCCGAGCGTATTGCCATTTTGATGCATAAAACTGTCTTTACCCTGCTGGTGCAGAGCGTACAACGTCAGAGCCGTATAAACTGCCCATTCTGCATTTGACGCACACTTTGAACCTTTAAGCTCTTCATCAATACTGTCGAATATCAGCCACCAAAGCGACGGGAGTTCTCCCGGCTTTTTGCCGATACCGTGTCGAAGTTCAGCGAGATAGCCCTTGCCTCTTCCGGTATCCGCAATGCTGTGCAGATACTCGATTTTTGATGCGGTATGACGATAAACCATATCACTCTTACTCATTTGTTATCACCTTCTTTTCTGAAAATTTTATTTATTGTAGCATTGAAAATGTTAAGAGCCTCAGCCGAAGTTAATCGATTTTTTTCATTACTTTTTTTCCTGCGCTTACTTACTTTATCATCGTTACTTTCTTTTTCATATCGCCCGAAAATAGTATTTGCCCTCATCTGATGAATACGGTCGTTTCCGAACCCTATTGCAATTTTCCTTACAGTATCTTCAATTTTACCTGTGTATTCATCAATATCATAGCTTGTATCAAGCTGTGACAGCCAATCTCTGAAAGGCTTATCTATCATACTGTAGAACTGCGTCTTTGCATCTTCTCCGGAGAGCTTGTCGCCGCTTGCTCCTGCGGATTTCTGCAAATTGATACTGAGTTCATTTACCGCATTAGCCACACTTTCACATTTGCCTATCTCATTTTTTATACGATAACGCCACGCTTCCCCTACGTTCATCAGCAGATCTGAATGAAATGACAATTCATCGCTGATAGAATCAAGAATCTTAAAACACATACTATCGCTGAAATCATGAATTACAGACGCCGTTGTTACATTAAGTAAAAAGCAATTATCCAAATATCCCCTGTCTATGTACGACTCAATATGAGCTATAATACCCGGTTTTCTTGCTGTGCTTGAATTTTCATCTTCTTCAAGCGCCGCGATACTTCCGAATTCCTGCCAGGCACTTGTAGAAGGTTCATGACGTTTAGGCTGATATTTTATGCTACCGCTTCTTTTTTTCTTATCTGATTTCCAGAGCGTCATCTGTTCACTGAAAACTTCATCTTCTTCAAAATAATCTCCGCCTGCAAGATAATAACCGTTAACCTTTCCGTTTTCTTTGCAAAGATAAACATATCTGGACATTAATGAAAGCAATGCCGCCTGATTATCGGGAACAGGAATCAAAGCGTTGTACTCAACATTGTTATTGTCATTTTCCCACGACGGAGTGCTTACATACACATCATATTCGGAATCACTTTCTGCATTATAATTCAGCATAAGCGTTTCAAACAGGTTGTTTCCTCTGACCGCTATCAGACCAAGCTTACTAACCCACGGTTTCTTAGGTGTCGGTTTTTTAGCCGCTATGTCGTCAAAACAGATTATGTGTAACAGCCATCGAGCCGCTTCCGAATATGAAAGCAGTCTTCCGTCATTGTTTCTGTCTGAGAAAAGCCTGGGCTTGTTTTCGCTTTCAAACAGTGAACCGATCATTTTGGCAGGACTCACAACTTTACATTTACCGTTTACCTTATTTGACTGATAAAACGGATACTCCTCATCAAACAGCCAGAAACGGTCATACCATTTTTCAAAATACTTCTCAAACGGCCTCATCGGAAATTTGCCGCTCCGAAATACCTCAATCCAGTTATCCGTAAGATAATTAATATCATCCTCAGGATCAACCTCATCACCGTTTTTGTCGTACCTCGAGAATACCGTATAGATCATCGCCAGCAGAAATCTCAGCACAGCCATATCCTGTGTTTTTGTTTCTCCTGCAAGCTCCGTATAATCCTGTGCGTGTTCAAAGATCTGCCTTATGCTTATCTCTTTCACCTCGCACCCGTTGTCACGGACGCATATCCACGGTTCGTCGATCAGATTGAACTCTCTGTCCATATCAGCTTTCTTCCTCCTTTATTTCTTCAAAACCTCTTTCGGTGCTGTATTTATACGTTCTGCCGAGCAGACTTATCTTGTTATTTCCGTCAAGCAAAAGCAATATCTCACCTTTGAGCCACTTTGCATTTCTCCACGCCTGTGGCATTGCGTTTGCAAGTATCTCAACCGTTTTGCCGAAATTATAAGACTTACTGAAAAATGCCGGCAATCTCAGTCTTTGCTTTGCTATCAGCTTTGCCTGTGCATTATCGGGTACAGAAGTAATATCAAACACTGCGTCCCGTGAAAACAGCGAATACTCCGTATCGGATGTTTTCACAAGCACAAGCGCTTCTATGGTTTCCTGTCCGTCACGCACCGCCGCCTCACCGTCAGAATCGTTGTTCAGCTCACGCCTGTTGATCATATCGCTAAGTGTTGAATCACTGCGACTAATTTTTTGTGACGGTATGCAATATTTCTCAGCTCTTTGCTTTTTCTCTTTTTGTTCATCGCTATAATCTTTATACTCTGCGAGCTGTCGTTCATCACTGTCGGGTTCGTAATAAACAGCGCCGACAAGCTCAGGAATACATCCAGGTATAATAAGTTTATCCGGCAGATATTTTTCAGTTTGCTTCAGTATCCAACCGGAGTAAACGCTTTTACTGAAATCTTCCGGGATCAACACGCACAGCTCCGGTTCGGATAATTTATCCGGACGTGTGCGGTTATGTCTGTGCAGTCTGCCCGAACGTTGTAACAACAGATCCATAGGGCAAAGTTCGGTTATCATATAGTCAAAGTCTATATCAAGCGACTGTTCAAGCACTTGTGTGCCGACTACTATCAGCTTGTCCCTCTTCTCACCGGTTGACTTCTTGCCGACAAGTTCTGTTAGCTCACGCTCAATTACCGCTCTGTCAGTCGATATAAATCCGCTATGGAAACATATAACACGATAATCCGGCATATTTGCCGCTATTATGTCGGCAAGTTCCTGGGAATAAGCAACACTATTCACAATAACAGCCGCACAACCCCCGCCGGACAGTTTATCTTCAAGCAGGTTTACAATATCGTTGCTGTCATTTTCTTCTCTTCTTGTGATGGAAATCGACTTATCGAGGATATCAACAGGTATAGCCTTTTGCTTTACCTCCGCACCGTCGCTCCAAGTCAGCACAGGATATGCCGTACTGCTGTTATCAAAGCTGTTCTTACTGCCGGTATACCATTTTATCAGTTCTGCTCTTTTATCCGGCGGCAATGTTGCAGAAAGAATTATTACAGGCACGTTATACGCCGCCATCCAGCGCAATGAATTTTCCAGATAAACGTACATATATCGGTCATAAGCATGGCACTCATCTATAATAACAGCCTTGCCTGCAAGTCCCAGGTGTCTTAGCATAACGTGTTTCTGTTTTAACGACGCCATAAGAAACTGGTCAACCGTAGCAACAACAAATTCGGACAACAGTGCCTGCTTTCTTCCCTCAAACCAGGTATGAACAATTATATTGTCGTTATCATCTGAAATGTCGAATGCTCTTCCGTGGAACATCTCACAGTATTCGTCATTCATATCCGTCATACCATGTGCAAGTCTGAGCGAGTGTATATCGTCTGTACCGCTTGCCCAGGAATGAATACGGTCAAATATTCCGTTAGCAGTTGCCTGCGTCGGCAGTCCGAAAAACATTCCGCCATAGCCGAAACGTGATGCAAGTATCTCCGTTGCCGCAAGCGCCGCCTCGGTTTTACCTATTCCCATAGGTGCCTCAAGTATGTATATACCAGGCTTATTGCAAAGGCTTACAACATTCATAAATTCACGCTGTACAGAATTCGGCTTGAAACCGAAACGCTCTTCAAAAAAGCTGTCGCTATCAGCGATAAAATCGGCATACCAGCTGTTCGTAAGCGAAAGCTTGTTCCACGCTCTTCTGACACGCTCCTCACACTGCTCATCGGTGAGCTTTTCTTCGATGTCTATGTAAGGAAAATAATCGGTGTTGCTCGCTATCCAGTCACTCATTACGAGCAGTCCGGTAATCAGCATTTGAGCCGCAACATCGGGATTCGGCAGATTTTTGACATCTTCAAATCCGGTTACGCTGAGAGCGTATTCCATCCATTCCGCTCTTATCTGTGTCCATTCATCTTTATTTACTGAACTGCGCCCGTAATAGTTAGCATCATATGCGCATTGCCCCCTATCCGCCGAGCAATCGCCGTGATGTGCGCCGACGATTACTGCGGTAGACGGAGAAACCTTGAATTCCTTTTTCAGAATAAACTGTCCCGCTATGTTATGCGGTGACTCTGATATCTGTGTCAGATTTGAAAGGTCGATACCGGCGTCAAGCAGTCTGTCAGCCAGGCCCTGAATATTATCTTTAAGCTTTCGTTGAAAAGCCGGAGTTAATTTTCCTATGTCGTGCACCAGTGCAATGAATTTACAATAGTTGCACACAATTTCTTCCGCATTCTCCGAACTCTCAATGCCAATTGCAGCACACAAGCGCCTTCTGACATTCTGAGCAATCCATTTATTGAAAAGCCGCTTTATTATCCCGGCTGTATCACTTGCGTGAACATTGAAAGGCAACCATTTTGTATTGTCTTCAAAGCTGCTTTTTGCAGTTAACAGTTCTGATGTTTTCATTTCATATTCTCCAAACATGTTGCATTAATTGACATTATACTACTATTTTTGTGCAAAGTCAATATAATTAAATGCTTTTTAAGCATATAGTTTGTCTAAATGTGTCGAATTAATTGAAAGTAATGATATATAAAATTAAATATTAAAAAATGAACCCCCGTCACACGACGGGGGTTCTGATTTTTACTTATCCATATCCTTTACACGCCTAAATGCGTACCACCGAATCCTCAGGTGAATTTTTCATTCTTTTAGAGCCGTAGATTGCCGTGCATCTGTACTTCAGCCTCAACTTATCGGCAATAAGAGCAACAAATTCCGAGTTTGTCGGCTTTCCTCTCGATGTATGAATAGTGTATCCGAAATAGCTGTTGAGCGTGTCTACATCTCCTCTGTCCCACGCAATTTCTATTGCGTGACGTATTGCACGTTCAACTCTTGACGGCGTTGTTTCATACATACGGGCAACGGTCGGATAGAGCAGCTTTGTGATACAGTTTATCATATCGGGATCCTCAACCGAAAGCATGATTGCGGTTCTGAGATAATGATACCCCTTGATATGAGCAGGTATGCCGATCTGATGTATTATCTCCGTCACTACGCACTCCATATCCGATTCGTCCGATGCGGTATTGCGTCTGCCGTTTATCTTGTCGTTATATACCGACAAAACCTTTGACACAAGCGTTTCCGGATCAAACGGACGTATCATATAATAGTCCGCTCCTGCGTCCATTACCTCAAACTCGACCTTTGCAGAATCATAGTTCGCCGTTACGAATATAACAGGAGCATATTCTCCGCTTCCTTTGAGTGTCCTGATTATATCGCAGACATCAAGACCGGGTGTTTTTGCGTCAAGGATAACCACAGCAGGACGCTCCGTAAGCACATAATCAACAAGAACCTTTCCCATCTTCGGTCTGGTTATTGCATACAGCCCTGCCTCTTTGAAAGCGGTAGCCCATGATATTCCAAGCTCTAACGAATCATCCCCTATAAGTACTCTGATAGATTGTGACATTTTCTTACCTCCATAGTTTTATTGCTTCTATAATATAACACAAACTGGAAAATAATTCAAGATGATTTTACCAAATTTTTTCAGTTTTTTCAAATCGAAGTCCGAATTGATAATATAAAAACGAATTATCGGATTACCTAACCCAATATATAGAAATTTGCTTCTTCTTATTTATTATATATCCGTGAAATGACCGTTTTCAACATTTTTCGACAAATTTCTGCAACAAAAAACCATTTTCGTGATTTTGCACAATGCATATGTCGTTTTATAGCTTTTATATGTAAAAAAAGCGTGCCTGTACTATCACGTTCACGTTTCTTCGGATAAACGATTTTCGTTATGATAACGGCGAAACGCTTTCGCATAGCCTCATAAAGACTTTGCGAAAGCGTTTTTCCTTTACAAATTTACGCCGCCTGTTCTTCGGTTTCACTGAGTGACAGCAAATGCTCGTACATACTCTGTGCAAATATCCCGTACCCGTGAGCAGGGTCACTTATGAAAACATAAGTAAATTGATGATACCTACACCTCAAAGTCCTCAACACTCAGCTAAATATAGCGGAAAAAGCCCATATTTCGGTAGATTTGAGAGCGAATTGACCTGTTCAGTTCGCTCTCTTTCTATTTCCAACACTAAAAAGAGGTGAATTATGAGTATCAACGAAAAGAACACATCCCCCACAGAATCGGTTATCAATATCCCGATTAACAAATTGAAAGACTTCGCTGACCACCCGTTTTCAGTAAGAGACGACGATGCGATGCAGCAGACAGTGGAGAGTATCCGTGAATACGGTGTACTTGTCCCTGCTATTGCAAGACCCCTTGATGATGGCACATACGAGTTGATTTCCGGTCACAGGCGAAAACACGCTTGTGAGCTTGCAGGGATTGAGACGATGCCCGTCATAGTCCGAGACCTCGACCGAAACTCCGCTATCATCTTTATGGTGGATAGCAATTTACAGCGAGAGAACATCTTGCCGAGCGAGAAAGCCAAAGCGTACAAAATGAAGATGGACGCAGTTAAGAGGCGGGCTGGCAGACCGTCAAAAGAAAATTCGTGCCACAATGGCACAGATAATCGTGGCGTCCGTTCTGACGAAATGATTGCGGAAAATTCTTCCGATAGTGCGAGAACCATTCAGCGGTATATTCGCTTGACAGAGCTTGACCCCGAACTGTTGCAGATGGTCGATGAGGGTAAAATCGGAATGACCCCTGCGGTTGAGATTTCCTATCTCAAACCCGAAGAACAGAAGCTACTCATTGAAACCATCGACAGCGAACAGGCAACGCCCTCCTTCTCCCAAGCACAGCGAATGAAGCGGCTCTCCCAAGAGGGCAAGCTGAGTGACGACACAATGCTCGGAATTATGATGGAGCAAAAGAAACCCGAAACGTGGGACTTGAAGCTCCCTATGGATAAAATCCGCAAATACTTTCCACGTTCCTACACACCGCAGAGGATGGAGGAAACAATTATTAAACTGTTGGAGATGTGGATGAAACAGCAAAAGAAAAAGCGAGACCAACAGCGTTAAAAAATGAATACGGAACATTAGCCGAACAGGAACTACTATTCTCTCCTTGTTCGGCTTTTTTAATGCCCGAATTTAGGAGGAAACAATGGTAATCAGAAACTTCAAGTACACACCGGAAGATGTGGACTGTCGGTACTGCACCGAGTTCATTCACGGTCGTTGCCGAGCACAGAAATGTGCCTGGATGAAAGAACGAGTCGAGGCTGGCGTTATTACCTACCAAGAGGCAGTTAGAGAAGCCTTTGACGAGCGTTCGCCCTATCGGTTCAGAGTCCAGTTCGTTCTGAGCTTTTATAACAAGTTCTTTTGGAAGGACGAAGCACACTTTCAGAGATTTGAGAGGTTGCAGGCAATCCTCGGCTACTACAAAAAGCGGAACACCGATGCCTACTATGCCGCCCTTTATCTTCTCAGCTCTGACGAGGAACTGCTTGTAAGAGCGATTGATTGCTTTTCCAAGAAGCAAATCAATTTTTCTCTCTACAACACGAAGAATATTTCACCGGAGCGATACGCCCTATACAAAATCGCAAAGTGCCTTTACACAGATTCCGCCGAGGTTGGCGTAGATGAGCTTGCAGACCCCGAACTTGTAAGCACCGAGTCGTTCCATTTGGTAGTCAACGCTATGCTGATTTATCGTTATGGGCTGTCGGCTC